>Ga0209161_10000025_pt1 | contig 92208 bp, 86 predicted proteins | sample GraSoiAngelo_155_FD_186169 | JGI IMG/M metagenome (GOLD analysis project Ga0209161, IMG submission 186169) | Grasslands soil microbial communities from the Angelo Coastal Reserve, California, USA - 14_1009_13_30cm (SPAdes) (version 2) | ecosystem: Environmental > Terrestrial > Soil > Grasslands... | reverse complement strand
GAACGCGATGATCGTGATGGACGACGCCGACCTGGATCTCGCGCTCGACGGCGTGCTGTGGGGTGCCTTCGGGACGACGGGGCAGCGGTGTACGGCGACCAGCCGGCTGATCCTGCACGACAAGATTCACGACCGGTTCGTCCAGACGCTCACCGACCGTGCCGCGAAGCTGCGCCTCGGTCCCGGCCTCGACGCCAAGACGGAGGTCGGTCCGCTGATTCACGAGGAGGCGCGGCAGAAGGTGGCCGAGTACATCGACATCGCCAAGAAGGAAGGCGCCAGCGTCGCGCTCGGCGGGAAAATTCCGCAAGGGGACAAGCGGCTCGAGTGCGGCTGGTTTTACGAGCCCACGGTGCTCACCGGCGTGAAGCCGGGGATGCGGGTCGAGCAGGAGGAGATCTTTGGTCCGGTCCTCGCCGTCTTAAGGGCCAAGGATCTTCCGAATGCGATCCGGATCAATAACGACGTGAAATACGGGCTCTCGAGCTCCCTCTACACGCGCGACGTCAACGGCGCGTTCCAGGCGATGACCGACCTCGACACCGGCATCACGTACGTCAACGCGCCGACGATCGGCGCCGAGGCGCATTTGCCGTTTGGCGGCGTGAAGCAGACCGGCAACGGGCATCGCGAGGGTGGATGGGAGGTCTACGATTTCTACTCCGAGACGAAGACGATCTACGTCGACTTCTCCGGCCACCTCCAGCGGGCGCAGATCGACACGGAATTCGACCCTTGACGGCAGAGGGACCGGAGGGCTAGAGTACCCTTACAACTGAAGACTCGTGGTCATTTGCCGCGTATTGCCGCCACGTTAAACAAGGTGCTAAAAAGCGAATCGCCCGCGGCTTGCTCGACGGGCGATGATTGTTTTCGGGAATCGCTTTCTCGCGGCGCTTACGCCGGAGGTTGCGATGACTGCCCGCAAAGTCACAGTCGCCACGTTGTCCGCGTTGAAAGCCCGGAACGAGAAGGCCGTGTTTGTCACGGCATACGACTACCCAACGGCGACATTCGCCGATCGCGCGGGTGTCGACATGATGCTCGTCGGCGATTCCGCCGCGATGACGATGCTGGGCCTGCCGAGCACGCTGCAAATCGGACTTGACGAAATGCTGGTCTTCATCAAAGCCGTGACGCGAGCCGCGAAGCACGCCTTCGTCGTGGGCGATTTGCCGTTCCTTTCCTACCAACCCTCCGATGCAACGGCCATTCGGAGTGCAGGTGCCTTCATAGCGGCCGGCTGCGACGCGGTGAAGTGTGAAGGGGGAAGCCGTGTCGCACGCCGCGTCCGCGCGATGGTGGATGCCGGCATCGCGGTGATGGGACACCTGGGCCTCACGCCGCAAAGTATTGGACAGCTCGGCGGCTACCGTGTGCAGGGCAAGTGCCTCGCGGCCGCCGAACGGTTGTTGCGCGATGCCGAAGCGCTCGAGCGCGCGGGCGCCTTCTCGATTCTCCTGGAAGCGGTTCCCGCCGAGACCGCGGCGTTCGTGCGCGAGCGTATCGGGGTGCTCGTGTATGGGATCGGGGCCGGTCCGCACGTGGACGGGCAGCTCGTCATCTCGCATGACCTGCTGGGCAACTTCGTTGGCGAGATCGCCCCGCGGTTCGTGAGGCGGTATGCCGAGGTAGGCGCACAGGTGGAGCGCGCGTTCAGCGAGTACGCGCGTGACGTCCGCGCCGGCGTCTTTCCCGGTCCGGAACATTGCTACCAAATCGACGCGGCCGACGAGGCGCTGATCCGCGCGGCTCGGCAAACGCCGGCACCGGCGATCGGTGCGGGGGCCGCGCGATGACTACCACGGTCGCTCCGCCCGCGCCGTTACGGCCCCGCCCGCAGGTGTGCCGGGCGTGCGGCACGTTACATCAACCAGCTCCCGTGGCGATCTGCGAGCAGTGCCTCGGCCCGCTCGATCCGGTCGTCGATGCCGCGCGGGTGCTCCCCACGCGCGATGCGATCGCCCCCCGTCCCTGGTCGCTCTGGCGCTACCGCGAATGGCTGCCGTTCGACGGGGAGCCCGTGCTGTCGCTCGATACCGGTGGCACGCCGCTCGTCGAGGCGCCCCGACTGGCCGCGCGGCTCGGCGTGGCGCGGGCATGGGTGAAGAACGACGCGGTATCGCATCCGTCGCTGTCGTTCAAAGACCGCGTCGTGGCGACGGCCATCAACGCGGCGGCCGCGTTCGGCCTCGACACGATCGGCTGCGCCTCGACCGGCAATCTGGCGAACGCCGTCGCGGCGCAGGCGGCGCGCGCCGGGCTCAAGGCCTGGATCTTCATTCCCGAGGATCTCGAAGTCGCCAAGATCGTCGGGACCGCGGTGTATGGCGCACGGCTGGTGCGGGTGCGTGGCCACTACGACGACGTGAATCGGCTGTGCGCGCAGGTGGCAGACCTGTTCGGCTGGGGCATCGTGAACGTCAACCTGCGCGGGTATTACGGCGAAGGCTCGAAGACGATGGCGTTCGAGATTGCGGAGCAGCTGGGGTGGCGTCTGCCGACGGCGGTCGTTGCGCCGATGGCGGGCGGCTCGCTCGTCACGAAGCTGCGGAAAGGGTTCCGGGAACTCAGCGCGGCGGGGCTGGTGAGCGGCGGCGCGCCCCGGATCTTCGGCGCTCAGGCGGCCGGATGCGCGCCGATCGTGCAGCTGGTGTGCGACAACGCCGACGCGATTACGCCCGTGGTGCCGCGGACGATCGCCCGGTCGATTGCGATCGGAAATCCCGCCGATGGCGTGTTCGCGAAGCGCGCGATTCTCGAATCGGGCGGCTGGGCCGCAGCGGTCTCGGATGCCGAGCTGGTGGCGGGGATCCGGCTGCTGGCGGAAGCGGCGGGCATCTTCACCGAGACGGCTGGAGGCGTCACGGTCGCCGCGGCGCTGGCGCTGGCGGCCGAGGGTCGGTTCTTACCCGATGACGAAGTCGTGTTGTGCATCACGGGGAACGGCCTGAAAACGGTCGATGCCGTGGCGCCAGCGTTGCCCCAGGCGCCCCTCATCGCAGCACGCGTCGCCGAAGTGCGCGCGTTGGTCAAGGCCGCCGAATCATGACCGCGCGCGTTCGCGTGCCCGCGAGCTCGAGCAATCTCGGCGCGGGCTTCGACTGCGTCGGCGTCGCGATCGACCGCTGGCTCGTCGCGTCCGTGACGCTCGACAGGTCGGGTGGGGGGGGCTTCTCGATCCGTCGGCACGGGAAACTGAGCGCCGTCAAGGTTCGGCCCGATCAAGATCTCTTCACTCGGGGGTTCCGCGCCGCATGCGCCGCCGGCGGCGGCGTCACACCCGTGGGCGTGACGATCGACGCCACCTCCGACATTCCGGTCGGTTGTGGTCTCGGCTCCTCAGCGGCGGCAATCGTGGCCGGCGCCCTGCTCGCGGATGCCGCGCTGGGATTGGGTCTGTCGCGCGCTCGGGTCCTGGAGATCGGCACCACGATCGAGGGGCATCCCGACAACATCGCGCCGGCCATCTACGGTGGCGCCGTGTTGAGCGTGCGGACGCCGGCGGGACTCGTGTCGACGTCGCTGAGCGTCGCTGACGGCCTCGAGCTGCTGCTCGTGGTCCCGCCCTTCCCCTCCGATACGAAGGCCGCGCGCGCCGTGCTGCCGAGGACATTGCCACATTGCGACGCGGTATCGGCGGCGAGTCGAGCGGCGGCGCTGGTGCAGGGATTGTCGTCCGGCGACGGCGCGCTGCTCGCCGCGGCGCTCGACGACGTGCTGCATGTGCCGTTCCGGCGCGGGCGGATTCCGGGCTACGATGCGGTCGTCGCAGCGGCGCAAAACGCCGGGGCGTTCGGCGCCACGTTGTCGGGTGCCGGTTCGGCAATCGTTGCAATCGCGCCGCGCGAGCGGTCCGCTGGAGTCGGTGCCGCCATGATCGCGGCGTGGCGCGAAATTGGCATTGAGGCCGAATTGATCAAGTGCGTGAGTACCGTCGCGGGTGCAACGGTCGCGGCCTCCCCGCGTACCGCGCACCACGCACCATTCACGATTCATCCCGTTTCCACGGAGTTATCATGAGCGTTACCCTGCAACTGCCCGCCGTGCTCGCCAAGCTGGCTGACGGCCGGCGTTCTCTCGAAGCCCAAGGTGCGACGTTGGGCGATGTCGTCGCCGACGTCGCAACTCGATTCCCCGGGCTGGCGCCGCGGCTCCGCGATGCCGCCGGCCAGCCCTATCCCTTTGTGACGTTCTACGTGAACGACGACGACGCCAGACTCCAGGGCGGATTTGCGGCGAGCGTGCGGGACGGCGATGAGATCATCATCGTCCCCGCCATCGCAGGAGGTTGAGCGATGACGACACTCGCCCAGGCCGAGCTGGTGCGTTACAGCCGGCACCTCATCCTTCCCGACGTCGGCGTTTCGGGTCAGGAAAAGCTGAAAGCCGCGCGCGTCCTCCTCATCGGAGCGGGCGGGCTTGGATCGCCCGCGGCGCTCTACCTGGCCGCGGCCGGTGTCGGCACACTCGGTCTGGTGGATTTCGACAACGTCGACATCACGAACCTGCAGCGGCAGATCTTGCATGGCACCAAGGACGTCGGCCGGCCCAAGCTGCTGTCGGCGCGTGAGCGCATAGCCGACGTGAATCCGCACGTCCGGCTCGAGACCTACGAGACGGCGCTCACGTCGCAGAATGCGCTCGACATCTTCAGTGGCTACGACATCGTCGTCGACGGGACCGACAACTTCGCGACGCGCTATCTCGTCAATGACGCCTGCGTGTTGCTCGGCAAACCCAACGTGTACGGCAGCATTTTCCGCTTCGAGGGTCAGGCGTCGGTCTTTGCGCTGCCCGACGGTCCGTGCTATCGCTGCCTGTTTCCGGAACCGCCGCCGCCGGGACTGGTGCCGAGCTGCGCGGAGGGCGGTGTGCTGGGCGTGCTGCCGGGTCTTGTGGGGACGATTCAGGCGACGGAGGCGATCAAGCTGATCGTCGGCGTCGGCGAGCCGCTCGCCGGACGGCTCCTGCTCATCGACACGCTCGGGATGCAGTTCCGCACCGTCAACGTTCGGAAGGACCCGGCGTGCCCGGCGTGCGGGACCCACGAGATCCAGGCGCTCATTGATTACGAACAATTCTGTGGTGTGCGGGCGGCGGAAGCGGAGCCGCGCGCGGTCGGTGGGTTCGTCGAGGTCACGCCGCGCGAGCTGCAGAGCCGGCTAGCGCGCGGGGAGGAATTGCAGCTGATCGACGTGCGGGAGCAGTTCGAGTGGGACATCGCACGGATTCCCGGCGCGCGGCTCGTGCCGCTGGCGACATTGCCCGACGTCGTCGAAACGCTTGATCGCGAGCGCGAAATCGTCCTCTACTGCAAAGGCGGGAGTCGCAGTCGGGCGGCAGCATCACACCTCGTCGACGCGGGATTCGCGCGCGTGTCGAATCTCTCGGGCGGGATTCTGCGGTGGCAGACGGAGGTGGATCCGACGTTATCGCGTTATTGAGAGCCTCGCGGCGGCAAAATGGTGACGATAATCGCGCGCCGACGACTAGGGTCAGGGTATGCCGTACGAGTCGGTGGTCGTCGTGCTCGCGACCGGCGGAGCGCCACTCGCCGGTGACGCGCTCGACGCCTTGCCGCAGACGGTCGTCACTTGGTGTCGCATCGAACGGGAGGGTCATGTGGCATGTTTGGCCGCCCGGGTACGTCACCAACACCCGGTGACGGAATTCCGAGTGAGAGTTCGGCAATGGGGTGCCGCTCGCGGATGGGGCGTAACTGTTGCGCCGTGCGGGCCGGCTTGCTAAGATAAGTCACATGCATGACTTGGGGGCTCGCAACCGCGCGAACGGCTCTGACACGCCCCGGGCCCCGGCACCCTTTCCGCAGCAGCCGCGCCGCTCCGTATTAGCCCGATGGTTCGACAGCTGGATGCGATCGCTCGGTATGGCGCTCGTGCTCTTCCTCATCATTCGCACATTCCTCCTCGAAGCATTTCAGATCCCCTCCGGCAGCATGGAACGCACGCTCCTGGCAGGGGATTTTTTGTTTGTGAACAAGGCGGTCTATGGCGCGCAAATTCCGGGCACCTCCGCGCGCTTGCCGGCATTTGAATCGCCGCACCGCGGCGACGTGATCGTATTCGCGTATCCCAAGGACCCGACGATCACGTACGTGAAGCGCGTGATCGGCGTGGGCGACGACGTCGTCGAGATGCGGGAGGGCCAGACCTTGGTGAACGGCCGGGCAATCGAGGAGCCGTACGTGCAACGGATCGATCCGCTGCACGACGGCTACGATCCCGACTTCACCTGGCAACGGCAATTCCTCGTGCAGCGCAACGACGAGCAGCGGCGCCGCTATCATCCGACGCGCGACACGTGGGGGCCGCTGCGAGTGCCGGCCAGCAAGTATTTCGTGCTTGGTGACAATCGCGACAATTCGGCCGATTCCCGCTACTGGGGCTTTGTCGATGCGAGCGCCGTCAAAGGCCGCCCGCTCGTGGTCTATTTCAGTTACGACAGGGCGACGCGCGACGCGCTTCCCTGGCTGACCGATATTCGCTGGAGCCGGCTCGGTTCGCTGATTCATTAGGCAGGTAGCTTCCCCGAGAGGAGTCGCGACCCCATGCAATTGAATACGGCGAAGCGCGCATCATTCGACGAGGGATCCCTGGATCAGTATTTGCGGGAAATCAGCCAGTACCCGCTGATTACGCGAGAGGAAGAGGTCACCCTCGCGCAGCGGATCAAGCAACAGGATCCGGAGGCGCTCGACAAGCTGGTGCGCTCGAACCTGCGTTTCGTCGTGTCCGTCGCCAAGAAATATCAGAATCAAGGTGTCTCGCTCTCCGATCTGATCAACGAGGGCAACCTCGGCTTGATCCGCGCGGCCCACAAGTTCGACGAGACCAAGGGCATCAAGTTCATCTCGTACGCGGTGTGGTGGATCCGGCAGGCGATTCTGCAGGCGCTCGCCGAGCAGTCGCGCATCGTGCGCGTGCCGCTGAACCGCGCCGGCACGCTGCACCGCATCGGCAAGCGCTCGGCGTCGCTGCTCCAGGAGCTCGGTCGCGAGCCCACCGTCGAGGAAATCGCCGAGGGGATGGATATCTCGGAGGAAGAAGTCGCGAAGACGCTGTCGATCTCGCAGGCGCATCTCTCGCTCGACGCGCCGCTCACGCCGGGCGAAGACAACAAGTTGCTCGACTACCTGCCCGACACCACCAATCCGGGCCCCGACGACGAGATCTTCGAGCATGCGCTCACGGAATCGATCGAGTCGGTCCTGGCGACTTTGAAGGAGCGGGAAGCGCGGATTCTGCGGCTCTACTTCGGCCTCGAAGGCCAGGAGCCGATGACGCTCGAGGAGATCGGCTCACAGCTCGGCATCACGCGCGAACGGGTGCGGCAACTCAAGGAAAAGGCGCTGGCGCGGCTCCGTCACGTATCCCGGGCGCGCGCGCTGGAAAGCTTCCTGTCCTAGGGTCGGGGCGGGTAGATTACCCGCCCTATGGCCTCTACCGCATCGTTTGACGTTTCCACCGGCGCCGACCTCCAGGAGGTCGACAACGCCGTCAATCAGGCCCAGAAAGAGATCATCCAGCGCTACGATTTCAAAGGCTCCAAGGCTTCGCTGAGCTTTGATCGTTCCAAAGCCCTGTTGGTCCTCATTGCAGATGACGACTTCAAGATGAAAGCGCTGTTCGACGTGCTGCAGTCGAAAATGATCAAGCGTGGCGTGCCGGTGAAAAACATGGAGCTCGGCACCATCACGCCGGCCGCGAACGATACCGTGCGGCGCGAGATCAAGCTCACGCAGGGCATCCCGCAGGAAAAAGCGAAGGCGATCGTGAAGGCGATCAAGGACAAGAAGTTCAAGAAGGCCCAGGCGTCGATTCAAGGCGAAGAAATCCGCATCCAGGCGCCGTCGAAGGACGAGCTGCAGGAAGTCATCGCATTCTTGCGGTCGCAGGACTTCGGCATCGAGCTCAGGTTCGGGAACTACCGCGGATGAAGCTCGGCGTCATCTCCCTCGGCTGCGACAAGGCGACCGTCGATTCGGAGCGGCTGGTCGGCGAGCTCGTTGGACACGGCGCCGTCGTCACACCCGACCTGCCGGCGGCGGACGTGATTCTCGTCAACACCTGCGGCTTCATCGACGCCGCCAAGCAGGAGTCGATCGATGCGATGCTCGAAGCCTCAAAACTAAAAACAACTGCGTCGGTCAAGGCGGTCGTGGCGGTCGGTTGTCTCGTGCAGCGATACAAGCATGAGCTGCAAACTGAGATTCCCGAAGTCGACCTATTCCTCGGGTTCTCGGAGTTGCATCATCTCGTTCCCGAGTTGGCGAAGCGTGGGCTCATCGAGGATCCGGTGGCCTCGCATCCCGGCGTCCGCCAATTCCTCGGCGAGCAGTCACACGTGCGCTATCTCAAGATCTCCGAAGGCTGCGACCACACGTGTGCGTTCTGCGCGATCCCCCTGATGCGCGGCAAACATCGCTCCGAGCCCCTCGCGCGCCTCGTGCACGAGGCGCAACAGCTCGAAGCGCAGGGGGCGAAGGAAATCAATCTGGTCGCGCAGGATCTGGGTCATTGGGGAAGGGATTTGGGACTCGGTGGGCCCAAGTTGCCCGACCTGCTGGAGACGCTGCTGCGCGAGACGACCGTCCCCTGGTTCCGGCTGCTGTACGTCTACTCGGCGGGGATCAACGAGCGGCTGGTCGACCTGATGGCCCGCGAATCGCGGATCGTGCCCTACATCGACATGCCGGTTCAGCACGCGACCGACCGGATGCTGGAGCGGATGCGGCGCCCCGAGCGCGTCCGCACGCTGCGCGAAAAGCTCGCGTGGCTGCGCGGTGCGATTCCCGATCTTGCCATCCGTACAACCTGTCTCGTCGGCTTCCCCGGCGAGACGGAGGAAGAGTTCCGCGCGCTGCTCGCGTTTCTCGAAGAAGCGCAGTTCGACCGCATGGGCGCGTTTGCGTATTCGCCGCAGGAGGGCACCCGGGCGATGCAATACGAGGACGACGTAGACGACGGCGTCAAGCGAGATCGTCTAGAAGAAATCGTCGAGGTACAGCGGGCGATTTCTGGCGAGCGGTTGGCGCGGTTCGTCGGCCGCGATGTGGACGTCCTCGTGGACCGGCTGGAAGAGGAGGAAGGGATCAAAGTCGGCCGCGTTCAGTGGCAGGCGGATGATGTCGACGGCGTCACGTATCTGGAGCAGGGTGGCTGGGCGCAACCCGGCGGCTTCGTCCGGGCGCGGATCACGGCCAGCGAGGACTACGATTTCCAGGCGGCCGCGCTGACGTGACAAGATCGAGCGAGCTCTTCGACCGGGCGAAACGGGTGTTGCCCGGTGGGGTGAATTCACCCGTGCGGGCGTTCCGGGCCGTTGGCGGGACGCCCTTTTTCGTGGCCCACGGCCATGGCTCGAGTCTCGCCGATGTCGATGGCCACGAGTACCTGGACTACGTCTGCTCGTGGGGTGCGTTGATTCTCGGGCACGCGCATCCCGCGGTGCTCGACGCGGTGCGCGAGGCCGCGGCGCGCGGCTGGACCTACGGCGCGCCGTGCGAGGCGGAGGTCGATCTCGCCGAAGAAGTGCGGCGCCGCATCCCGTCCCTGGAGATGATGCGGTTCGTGAACAGCGGCACGGAAGCCACGATGGCCGCCGTGCGGCTCGCGCGAGCGGTCACCGGGCGCGAGCTCATCCTAAAATTCGAGGGCTGCTATCACGGGCACGCCGACAGTTTTCTCGTGAAGGCGGGGTCCGGCGTGGCGACGTTGGGCCTTCCCGACAGCCCGGGCGTGCCCGCCGGACTGGCGAGCCTCACCTTGACGGCGCCGTTCAACGACGCGCGAGCCGTCGCCGATCTCTTGCGCGAGCATGGGGGCCGCATCGCGGCGATCATCGTCGAGCCGTATGTCGGCAATGCGGGCTTCATCGCTCCCGAGTCCGACTTTCATCCGGCGCTGCGCGACGTGTGCGACCAATACGGCGCGCTATTGATCTTCGACGAGGTCATGACCGGCTTTCGCGTCGCCGCCGGAGGCGCGCAGGAGCGGCTCGGCGTGAAACCCGACCTCACGACGCTGGGCAAGATCGTGGGTGGCGGATTTCCGGTCGGCGTGTACGGCGGGCGTGCCGATCTCATGAAGCGCGTGGCCCCAGAGGGACCGGTCTACCAGGCCGGCACGCTGTCCGGGAATCCGGTCGCGATGGCGGCAGGTCTCGCAACGCTGCGGGAGACGAGCCGGCCGGGTTTTTACGAGGCCTTGGAGAAACGGACCGCGCGTCTGGTCGCGGCGCTGCGGACTGCGGCGGAGCGTCGCGGGATCGCGATCACGGCCGAATACGCCGGCTCGATGTGGGGGGCGTACTTCACGGCCGGTCCGGTCCACAATTACGGGGACGCGAAGCAGAGCGACGCGGCGTTCTTTGCGCGGTGGCACAAGGCCGCGCTCGCGCGAGGAGTCTTCCTGGCACCCTCGGCGTTCGAGGCGGGCTTCGTCTCGAGCGCGCATTCGGATGCCGATATCGATTTCACGATCACCGAGCTCGATGCGGCGTTGGGCGAAGCGCGCGGCCGTTAGCGTCGCGCTCTGGGCGGTGCTGGGTTGTCCGGGAAGAGCTCCACGCCCGGCGCCGGCCACGGGCGAGCCCGAGCTGCGCATCGCCATTGCGGTCGGCGGGGCGAACGCGTCCATCGGTGGGCCCGAAAGTGGCGAGTTGTTCGTCAGTGACGCGACCACCGGTGTCCCCGTGGGATCCGTGGCGCCCGGCGTGCGCTGGGTGATCGTCGCTGATTCCGCCGATCCGTCGCGGCTGCGCCTGATGCGACCCGACAGCACGCCTACCGCGCCGCTGCGCGGCATCGCGGTCGTCAACGTCACCGAAAACCGGTTCGTCGTTGCGAACGGTCGTCGCTACCGCGGCCGCATCACGGTCACAGCGGGACGCGGCGGGCTGACGGTGGTGAATCGCGTCGGCGTCGAGAGCTATATCGCCGGCGTCGTCGGGCCGGAGATCGGTCCACGCCGTCCCGACGAGACGGACGCCGTGCTGGCCCAGGCGGTCGTGTCGCGCAGCTTCGCGGTCAAGAATCGCGGACGCTGGGACGCGTTCGGCTTCGACGCCTACGCCGACACCCGCGATCAGGTCTACCTCGGCGTCGCGGTCGAGACCAATCAGGTCTGGGACGCCGTGCGCCGCACGGCGGGGCAGGTGCTCGAGTACGACGGCGGCGTCATCGACGCCTATTTCCACTCGACGTGCGGGTTCAGCACGGCGAGCGTGGAAGAGGCATTCGCCACGACGCGCACACGTCCCTACTTGCGACCAGTTTCCGACGATCGAGGCGGTGGCCACTATTACTGCGATATTTCGCCGCGGTTTCGGTGGCGCGAAGAATGGGATGGTCCCAAACTGCGCACTATATTGTCGCGAACGTTGGCGACGGTGATGCCAGTGTCCGGCGACGGATTGCCGCGCATCACGGACGTCACCGTGAGTCGCACGACGCGATCGGGCCGCGTGGGCGAGCTGCGGATCGTGTTCGAGCGCGGCGACATTCGCATTCCGGGTCCCGATGTTCGCTCCGTGCTGCGTCCTGACCCCGACCGCACGCTGTCGAGCGCCGCGTTCCAGCTCGCGGTGACCAAGGACGCGGGCGGCGTCGTCGACAGAGTCGTGGCGGTAGGTGCGGGATCGGGTCACGCCGTCGGGATGTGCCAGTGGGGCGCGATTGGTCGCGCGCGCGCCGGGCAGGATTACCGGAAGATTCTGAGCACGTATTTCCCGGGGACGAAAATTGAGAAGATCTACTAGGGCGGTTTGGCGGTTGAGCGGTTGGGCGGTTAGAGCTGCCGCCATTCTCGCGTTTTTGCTAACCGCCGAACCGCCAAACCGCCTAACCGCCCAGGGCGTCCTCAACCAATTCTCCTACGAGAATCTTCGATTCTCCGGCGTTCAGGTCGACGCAGGACTCCTCGGTGCGTCGGACCTCATCGGAACGACGGTCGGGGGACTGCGCGTCGACTATGGACGGATCGCGCCCAAGGTCCGGCTGCTCCTCGGCCTCTCGTACTTTCGCTCGGAGTTCGATCAGCAGGCGCGCGATCGTTTTGCGCGGCGTCTCGATAGCATCGTGAATCCGGGTACGCCGGACAACATCAATCTCGGACGGATCTTCCTCAGCGATATCGTCGGCGACATCGATTTCCAGCTCGTGTTTCCGCAGGGGCATGGTATCACGGCGTATCTCGGCACCGGTATCAGCATCCACGCACGCAATGGGAACGGCGCGGCGATCAACGGCACGTTTGTCGAGGACGCCCTGGACGTGATCACGGCGGGCCTGAACGGCACGATGGGGTTCGAGTTCAATCTGTCGCACGCGTGGCGCTTTACCGTGGATGGGCGTGGCGTGTTATCGAGCGGACTGCGCACCGTGAGCCTGCGGACCGGCATCATGTATAGGCTTCGCGGGGGCAGGGAGTTGGGAGCGGGGAACCGGGGGGGGAGCCGAGGCACTCAGTGAACGATCCGATTCGGGTCGGAGTGCTCGGCGCGGGCGCGATCGCGCAGGTCGCGCACCTGCCCGTGCTGCGGCGGCTGCCCGGTGTGGAAGTGGCCGCCATCTGCGATAACGACGTCAGCAAAGCCCAAGCGCTCGCCTCGCGCTTCGAGGTGAAAGACACCTACGACGACATCGAAGAAGTGCTGCGCTATGCGAACGTCGACGTCGTGGTGATCTGCACGCCCAATCACCTGCATGAGATTCACGTCACGGCCGCGCTGGCAGCGGGAGTGCACGTGCTATGCGAGCGTCCGCTCGCCCTCACCGTCGCCGGTGTCGAGCGTGCGCTGGCGGCCAGCGACCGCTACGGCAAGCGCGTGATGGTCGGCATGAACCACCGCTTCCGGTCCGATGTGCAGGCGGTTCGCGGGTTTCTCGCGGGTGGCGACCTCGGCGCCTTGCAGGCGGTGCGCGGCGGGTGGTACACCTTCCAGCCCAGCCGCCAGCTGTTGGGATGGCGGCTGCGGCGCGACCAGGCGGGCGGTGGCGCCATGCTCGACCTTGGCCTGCCGCTGGTCGATCTCGGCCTGTGGCTCGCCGGCTGGCCAGCGCCCAAGCGCATTTCCGCGCACCTCACGCGCCCTGCGAAAGATGCCGTAGAGGACATGGGCTCCGCGCTCATCGTGTGCGAGAACGGCGTCTCGATCACCGTGGACGTGAGTTGGCGCCATCTGGGCGAGGGCGAGCGCTTCTGGTTCGATATCGTCGGAGCGAAGGGCTCGGCGATGATCCAGCCGTTGCGCATCTTCAAGGAGCAGCACGGCGTCGCCGTGGACGTCACGCCGACCGGCGCCGTGGGGCGCGAAACGCCGTTCACGCAGTCCTACCGGGCCGAATGGATGTACTTCCTGGCCATCATCAAGGGCGACGTGAATGCGCCGCCCCCCCGCGACCAGCTCGCGCTGCGACGCGTGCTGGACGCGATTTACCGGTCGGCTGAGGAAGGACGCGACGTCTTGTTGTGAGTCCGCGCCGGGTGGTCCTGCTCGTCGCGCTGGGAGCCATCGCGCTCACTCTGAGTTACCCGCCGTTTCCGCTTCCAATCCTGAGCTTTTTCGCGATCACGCCCGCCGTCCTCCTCATCCGGCAGGCAATGACCGACGCCAATCCTACGGGGGCAGCATTTCGCTGGGGCTGGTGGTACGGCCTGGCCTCCAACGCCTTGGTGCTTTACTGGCTGGTGGTGGCGTTGTGGCATTTCACCCCGTTTTCGGCGCTCGGCTATCTCGCGACGATCGCGATCATTGGTCTGCTGACCGGTGTCATGTTCTGGTTTGTCGTGCGGATGCGGCTGAGCGCCCCAACGGTTCCGCTGTGGGTGTCGCTGCCCGTCGCGTGGACGGCGCTCGAATGGCTCATTGGCCACCTCGGCGATGTCCGGTTCCCCTGGCTCGGGCTTGGGACATCATTGGCGGACGCGCCCGTGCTCGTGCAGTGGGCCGACATCGCGGGGGCGCGCGGCGTCACCTTGTGGCTGGCGTGGTGCAACGTCGCGATCGTCGAGGCCGCCGTGGACGTGCGTCGTGCGTCGTACGTCGTGCGTCGACTTGCTCCGGTGATGGTGACCGTGCTGATGGCGCTGGGTTATGGGGTGTGGAGGATGAATACACTACCGATTCGCGACGTCGGCGTCGTGGGCATGGTCCAGCCCGACGAAAAGTTCAGCGAGAAGTGGAATCCTGCGCACGGGGACAGCGCGATGAACGCGCTGTTCTCGTTGTCGCGGAGCTTGATGGCGCGGGCGCCGAGACCCCAGCTGTTGGTGTGGCCCGAAGCTGCGGTCCCGGGTTTCTTCGTCGATCACCCACAATGGGACGCCGCGATCTCGGCTTTCGTTCGCGAGAATCGCATTCCACTGTTGACGGGAGGACTCAACGCCGAACTCGCGGGGCCCACCGCGCGGGTCTACGATATCTTCAACGCGGCGTTCTTCTACGATTCGACCGGCGATCGGACGCGTTATCCGATCTACGCCAAGCACTATCTCGTACCGGTAACCGAACGGGTGCCGTTTGTGCCGGTACGAGTGTTCCGGGCCATTCCGGGACTGCGGAACTGGTCGGGCGGGTTTCGGCCGGGCAATCGATGGTCGCTATACGTTTCTCCGCTCGGGAAGTTCGGCGTGGTGATTTGCTACGAGTCCGCGTTCGAGGATGCGACTCGCGTCTATCGAGCGCGTGGCGCTGATTTCTTCATCAACGTGACGAACGACGCCTGGTTCGGGAACACGAGTGCCCCGGCGCAGCATGCTTCGCATCTCGTGCTGCGCACGATCGAAACGCGCATGGGAGTCGCTCGAGCGGCGAATTCCGGCATTACGGAGTTCGTGGATCCGCTGGGCCGAGCTTACGCCGCGACCAAGCTTAACGAAGCGGCATCGATCGTCGGCGCGCTGCGGACCAGCGACGTGATCCCGCTGTACGTGCGGCTGGGCGACTGGGTGGGTACACTCGTCGTCGTGCTCACGCTCGCCGGCGCTGGGTTTCTCCTCAAGCGTCGCTTCCGTCCATGACCCGCGTCGGTGTTGACGTCGGCGGGACGTTCACCGATCTCGTCGCAGTCAGACCCGACGGTACGCTCGAAATCCGCAAGGTCGCCAGCACGCCGCAGGATCCCTCCGTCGGATTGTTCCGAGCGTTGGACGCACTCGGTGCCGACGGCATCGATGTCCTGGTGCATGGCACGACCGTGGCCACCAACGCGCTGCTCGAGCGCCGCGGCGCCCGTGTGGTACTGGTGACGACGGCAGGTTTCGAAGACTTGCTCTGGCTCCGGCGGCAGGACCGCCCCGCACTCTACGATCTGGCGCGCGATCACCCGCCGCCCCTCGTCGTGCGTCACGACGTCATCGGCGCGCGAGAACGGATGGGACCGGACGGGGTCATTGTCGCGCTCTCGGAGAGCGAAGTGACGCGCGTGACGGAGGCAGTCCGGGCGCTCGCGCCTCCCCCGGAGTCGATCGCTATCGCGCTGCTCTTTTCTTTCCGGCATCCCGCGCATGAGCGCCGTCTGGCTGACGCGCTCCGCACGGCGTTGCCCGCTGTTCCGGTCGTGGCGAGTCACGAGATCCTGCCGGTGTTCCGCGAGTACGAGCGCACGAGCACGACGACGGCTGAAGCGTACCTGCGCCCCAGAGTCGCGTCCTACGTCGAACGGACGGCGCTCGCCATCAAGGCGCGAGGTGTGCGGTCACTCCGAATCATGACCTCGAGCGGCGGCTCGCTGGGGGCGGAGCAGGCGGCGAAACGGGCCGCGAGCCTGGCGCTCTCGGGGCCTGCCGGCGGTGTGGTCGGCGCACGGGTGATCGGGGCGGCGGTTGATGCCCGCGAGCTGCTCACGCTCGACATGGGTGGCACGAGTGCGGACGCCAGTCTGGTGAGCCGTGGCGTCGCGCTCACCGAAGGCGCCGAGTCAGTCGCGGGTGTCCCGCTGGCATTGCCTGCGATCCTCATTGAGACGGTGAGCGCAGGCGGCGGGAGCATCGCGTCCGAGGATGAGGGCGGTGCACTGCGCGTAGGGCCGCGGAGTGCCGGCGCCGAGCCGGGACCGGCGTGCTACGGCCGCGGTGGCACCGAGCCGACGGTCACCGACGCCTGCCTTGTACTTGGCTGGCTCGATCCAGCCTACCCGCTTGCCGATTCCGTGCAGCTCGATCGGGCTGCCGCCGAGCGAGCAGTCGCAGGGCTCAAACTGCCGCGCGAGGTGTGCGAACTCTCGGCGGGCATCGTACAGGTGGCGACGGCGGTGATGGCGCGTGCGCTGAAGCGCGTGAGTGTGGCCCGAGGGATCGATCCTCGTGGCATGGCGCTGCTCCCGTTCGGCGGTGCGGGGCCGTTGTTCGGGTGCGCGCTTGCGGATGCGCTGGGGATGTCGCGCGTCATCGTGCCGCCACACCCGGGCGTGTTGAGCGCGCTGGGACTCGCAGTCGCGCCCGAGCGCATCGACGTGCTGGCGTCGTTGCACCGTTCGCTCACCGGCCTGTCGGCCACCGAGCTTGCGGCCGCATTCGCACCGCTCCTCGCCGCTGCCGCGAGCGCGCTCCCTGATGCGACGCTGACGCGTTTTGCAGACTGCCGGTTCGCGGGGCAGGGCTACGAAGTCACTGTCCCCGCGCGGGATGATCCGCCGGCGCTGGCGACCGCCTTCCGCATAGCCCATCGCGCGCGTCACGGGTACGGTGATGCCGACGATGTCCCTGCGATCGAGCTCGTGAACCTGCGCGTGGTGGCCGAGCGTGGGGTAGCGGCTGCGCCGCTCGGCGGGCGCAGAGGACTCGGAATCCCCAGCGCGGGACGCCGCATGATCGTGACCCGCGACGGCAAGCGGGTGCGCGCTGATGTCTGGCCGCTGGGCGAGCTGCCGGCGGGCAAGCAGCTCAACGGGCCGGCGATTCTGGCAGGTCCGGACGCAACAGGGCTCATCGAGCCGGGATGGCGTGGTGTCGTGCATGACTCGGGCGCCGTGATTCTCGAGCGGAGCGGGGGGGGGGCGTGAGACTCGACGCCGTTGGCCTCGAGGTGATGGCTCATGCCTTCGCGTCCGTCGCCGAAGAGATGGGCCTGGTGCTGGTGCACAGCGCGCTTTCACCCAACATCCGCGAACGACGCGACGCGTCGGCGGCGCTGTTCGGCGCGGATGGTGAAATGATCGCCCAGGCGGCGCACATTCCCGTGCATCTCGGCGCCCTTGCCGATGCCGTGGCGGCGGTGAGAACGCTCGACCCACAGCCCGGCGAATTCTTCATCCTCAACGATCCCTACGCCGGTGGCAGTCACCTCCCCGATCTCACGCTCATCGGCGCGATCGAGATCGATGGCCAGCTCGGTGGCTACAGCGTGGTTCGCGCGCACCACTCCGATGTCGGCGGAATGACGCCGGGGAGCATGCCCGCGGGCGCGCGGGAACTGTATCAGGAAGGCTTCATCATTCCGCCGACCCGCCTGACCTCAGACGTCGAGCGGCTGCTCCTCGCCAACGTGCGAACGCCCGCGACGCGTCGCGGCGATCTCGCGGCGCAGCGCGCGGCAGTCGAGCGAGGAGCACAAGGGCTGAGCGCGCTCGCCCGGCGCCACGGCTGGGTGGTATTGCGCGAAGCGGCGCACGAGCTGCTCGACTACGCCGAACGGCGGGCGAAGGCTCTGCTCGCGAGGCTCCCGGCTGGGCCAATGACGGCCGTGGATTGCCTGGAGGGTGATGGAGTCGTCGATGAAGAACTGGAGATTCGAGTCAAGATCACGATCGTTGATGGGATGTTCCGCGCCGACTTCACCGGCACGCGCGACGCGGCGCCGGGCAACGTGAATTGTCCGATCGCCGTTACACGCTCGGCGGTGCTTTTCGTGGTGCGTACGCTGCTGCCCGACGACGTGCCGATGAACGGCGGCGTCTCGCGGGCCATCGCGGTGACGGCGCCGCCGGGCTGCCTGGTCAATGCGCGCCCGCCGAGCGCGGTTGCCGCGGGCAACGTCGAGACATCGCAGCGGATCGCCGATACCGTGTTTCGCGCGCTCGCGGCCGGCGGCTGTGTCGTACCCGCCCAGGGGCAGGGGACGATGAACAATGTGACGTTCGGTGGGAGGGGGGGGGAGGGGGAGCGGGGAGCGGGCAGCTGGACCTACTACGAGACAATTGGCGGCGGGCAGGGTGCGAGTCGCGGTGCCAATGGCCCGTCGGGCGTGCACGTGGGGATGTCCAACACGCTCAACACGCCGATCGAGGTTCTGGAAATGGAGCATCCGCTGCGCGTGCGAACCTACGCGCTGCGGCGCGGCAGCGGTGGGAAGGGGCAGTGGACCGGTGGTGACGGCGTGATCCGCGAATTCGAGGCCCTCGCGCCCATGGAGGCGACATTGCTGACCGAGCGGCGGCGACACGGGCCCGCGGGCGGCGCGGGGGGGGCGGACGGTCAGCCCGGCGCGAATCAGCGCAACGGTGTGGGATTGGCGTCGAAGACGACGCTGCAACTGGCTGCGGGGGACATCCTCCGCATCGAAACCCCGGGCGGTGGCGGCTGGGGCAAAGGGGGAGGGGAATGGGTATGACGTGGTTCCTGGTTTCGCTGCTCGGACTGTTTGCAGGCGTGGTCTCGGGGCTGTTCGGCATTGGCGGCGCGGTCGTGATCATTCCGGGACTCGTCTTGATCACGAAGATGCCGCAACACACGGCACATGGCACATCACTCACCGCGCTGCTCCTGCCGGTCGGATTGCTCGGCGTGCTCGAGTACTCCAAACGGCAGCAGGTGAACTGGGCCTATGCCGGAGTCGTTGCCGTCGGGTTGCTGATCGGCGCGTACTTCGGCGCGCGGTTAGCGGGATCGATTCCCGATGCGACGCTCCGGAAGATGTTTGGCGGCTTTCTTCTGCTCGTCTCTGTGAAGCTGCTGCTGTCGTAGCGGCTAGTCCTCTGCGACCTGTTGCCGCTGGAAGACCTTGCCGTCGATGAACAGCTTGAAGAGATCGGCGTCCAGCTGTCCCTCTTTCACTTCCGTGGTGAGAATGTCGATCGCGCGGTCGATAGACACCGCCCGCTTGTAGGGCCGGTCCTGCGCCGTGAGCGCATCGTAGATGTCGCTGATCGTCATCATGCGCGTCTGAATGGGAATCGCGTCCGCCGTCACCCGCCGCGGGTAGCCGCGGCCATCCATCTTCTCGTGATGGCCGTACGCGATCAGCGGGATCTGCTGCAGCTCGCGCGTCCACGGGATCCGCTGCAGGAACTGATACGTGTGGGTCACGTGGCTCTCGATCTCGTGCCGCTCCGCGTCGTCCAGGCTGCCTTTGCGGATCGTGAGAAAACGCATCTCGTCGGGTGACAGGAACGCCTCGGCCCCGCCGTCAAGACCCAGATAGTTCCGTTGCGCCCACGCTTTCAGCTCTTCGAAGCTGCCGTCGGGCAGGATCGTCGGCTCATTCGCCTGCAGGACGATCTCGAGGAAGCGATCGAGCTCCGTGAGCTCCTGCTGGTGCGCGGCCTCGAGCTCCCTGCTGAAGCTGTCGTAGCCGTTCTTCCCGTTCTGCTCGAGGAACTCAGCCCGCTTCCTCCAGAATTCGCGCTCCGCGGTGCGCCGGATGAACGCGTGGCGATGCCGCACCAGACTCAGATCCGACGGGTAGAGCTTCTTCGCCTTGATGAGGACCTGCTCGCGCACGCCGACCTTGCCGAAGTCGTGCAGCAGCGCGGCGTAACGAATCTCCTTGAGCTGCTCGCGCGAGAATTTCAGGCCGCGATAGGGACCGTCGCCGGCGCGGTCGACCACCTCCGCCAGCCCGACGGTCATGCCGGCGACGCGGCCGCTGTGGCCGTAGGTCGTCGGATCGCGCTGCTCGATCGCATGCACCGCGGCGAGGACGAACCCCTCGAACAGCCGTTCGATGTCTTCGTACAGCCGGCCGTTTTCGATGGCCACCGCCGCCTGGCCGGCCAGCGCGGTCACCAGCTCGACCGTGCGTTTGGAGTAGGGCACGACCTGCTTTTCCACGTCGGCCGGCGTCGCGAGAATGGCGTCGAAGTTGCGCTTGCGGTTGATGAGCTGCAGCACGCCGATGATCTCGTCTTTGTGATCCTTCATCGGAATGACGAGCATCGACTTCGAGCGATACCCGTAGCGTTCGTCGAACGAGCGATTGATGGTGTACTCGACGTCGGGCGGGAGGAAATACGCGTCGTCGATCACGAGCGGATCGCCCGTCACGGCGCAGTAGCCGGCGAGGCTGCCGCGATCGACGGGAATCGTGTGCTCGACGAACGGCGCTTCGGGCTTGGAGAAGGTCTGGGCCAGACGAAATCGCAGCCGCTTGTCGCCGTGCTCATTGATCTCGACGAGGTACAGGCTGCCCGCGTCCGACTGCGTGATGCGACGCGCCTGGGTGAGGATCAAATCGAGCAGCGTCTTGATGTCGCGCTCGGTGCCGAGCGCGACCCCGATGCGCGTCAGCTCACCGATCTCGCGCGAGCGCTGCGCGGCCTCCCCGCGGGCGCGCGCCGTCTCGGCGCGCGCCGCAGCCTCGCGGAATCCGGCGCGAATCGCGACCAGGAGGCGGCGCGGGCTCGTCGGCTGTGTCAGGAACCCCGACAGAAACTCGGTGGGCAGCCCTTCCGGGACATCCATTTCGCCGTTGCGTCCCAGCGCGACGATCGCCCCGCCCGCGTCGACGAACGCGCGCATGACGTCCACCGGAAACACGGACCGGCTTTCGGCATCGAGCAGGAAGACGGTCGGCCGGTCGTCGGCGACCACGAGGTCTCTCGCCAGGCGCACCGGTCGCGCCTCCACTTGCGACGTCTCGAGCGCCGGCGCGACCGTGTCCGGACGCCACATCGGCGGATGCAGGAGGACGTATCTCACGGCTTAACGCCCTGCGCCGCCTGATTTCCGAGGCGAGTGGTCGGGTCCGTTAGGACGACTTCACCCGCTGGAGGCCTTCCTTCGCCTCAGCGTAATCGTTGAAGATCGCGATGGCATGGTTGAACATATCGACCGCCTTGTCCTTCTGGCCGCGGTCCTCATACAGCAGGGCCCGCGAGTAGTACGTCAACGCCTCGGTCGGGATCTGGCGGCTCATCCGCTGATCCCCCGCCTGCCGCTGCAGCGCGGGCAGATTGGCGTCCTTCATGAGCCGGCTCGCGATGTTGCGGATGATGTCGAACATGTGATCGCGCTGCATCCGCTCCGACTCGGTCTTCACGATCTCGCTCGTCTCGGTGTTGACGAGCCGGACGTCCACGCGGAAGTCCCCGTAGAAATCGATGAAGGTGCCCAGCACGACGTAGCGGGCGCCGACCAGCTTGCCGACCTTGGCGGCGGTCTGCGGATCGACGTGGCCCTGGGCGCCCAGGTTTTGCTCGTCGATCAAGTGCTGGACTTCCTGGCGCTCGACAACGCGCGCCGCGGGATTCTGCGCCAGCTCGGAGATCATCATGCCGGCAATGCCGCGCTGGAGGGCGTCGAAATCCTCTTTGCCCTGACCGTAAGAGCCACCGTTGGTGAACGGGAGAACGGCGATACCCGGGCGGGTATCCTGGTTGCGTTGCTGCGCTCCCAAGAGCACCGGAACCAGGGTGAACACCGTCAGTACGGCACGCGCGCGCATAGCTGCTCCTTCGGTCACAGGGTCACCTTCATGCCTTCCTGGGCGGCAACCACTTCGAGCGAACTTCCGCGCGACTTGGCAAACTTCCGCGCGGCCGCCAGCAAGCCATCCATCTCCGTATCACCGTGCTCGGGCTCGTGGTGAAACAGCACCAGCTTCTTCGCGCCGGCCTCCTGGGCCAGGGTCACCGCTTCCTCATATGTCGAGTGTCCCCAGCCGCGGTGCTGCTCCAGCTCTTTCGGCGTGTACATCGCGTCGTGAATCAGGAGATCGACGCCGTTCAAGAAGCTCACGAAATCGTGCCGCCAGGTTTTTGAGACCTCGTACTGGCCGCCGCTGCCCAATTCGTTGTCGGTCACGTAGGCGGTGCTCGGTCCACCCTTCGCGGGTGTGAGCCGAAACCCCAATGTCGTACCCGGGTGCCGCAGTTTTGTCGTGTGGACCCGAAACTCCCCGATCGAAAACTCTTCCCTATCCACCTGCTGGACCGTCAGTGACGCGGACAGCGCGTCGAGCGGCACGGGAAACACCGCCGGATCCATCTGCTGCCGGAGAATCGATTCCAGTGAGGCGGTCCCCTGCCGGGTCCCCCAGATGCGGACGGTATTGCCCGGCGCGAAAAACGGTTTGAAGTGTGGCAGCCCCTGGATGTGGTCCCAGTGCGCGTGCGACAGCAGGATTTCCACTTTCACGGCGCCGTTCTGCTTCTCGACCAGCTCCAGCCCCAGCGCACGGATGCCCGTCCCCGCATCGAGCACGACCAGCTGACCCCCGGCGCCCTCCACGGCGACGCACGGCGTGTTGCCGCCGTAGCGCGCAGTCGCGGCGCCGGGAGTAGGAATACTCCCGCGGGTTCCCCAAAAGGTCACCGTGTAGGCCATTCGTTTTGGCGCGCCGAAACTCGCGCTAAGTTACTGGTAGTTAGTGACGTAGAACAAGTTGCCGCCTCACCCGCGCGTCGTGACGCGTCTCACGCACCCCGTCCTGCGGCCTGCTCGAGAGCGCCCCGATCGCGGATGACGATGTCTTTGCGGCTCACGTCGATCATGCCCTTATCAACGAGCTCTCGCATGGTGCGCGAGACGGTTTCGCGCGACGATCCGATCATCTGCGCGATGGTGTGGTGGGTCAGCCGGCGCGTGATGCGCTGGCCGTCGGTCTCGTCGGCGAGGTCGAGGAGCAGCTGCGCGACGCGGCCGTGCACGTCGAGCAGGACAAGGCTGCCGACTTTTTCGTCGACGCGCCGCAAGCGGCGCGACAGCTCCCGCAACAGCGCGAGTCCGATGCCGGGTGAGTGCTCGAGGATGCCCTGAAAATCCTCGCGACGCAGGACGTACAGCGTCGAGTCTTCCATCGCGATGACGTGCGCCGAACGCGGTTCGTCATCGATTAACGCCATCTCGCCGAAGAACTCGCCTTCGCCGAGCACGGAGAGAATGACTTCGCGCCCATCTTCCCCGATGAGGACGACTTTGACCTGACCCTTCGCGACGACGTAGAGCGCGTCGCCGGGATCGTCCTCGAACAAGATGACGGAGTTTTTGGGGTAGGCGCGGTCACGGGCCACTTCCACCACCCGTTGCAGGTCGGCGGCGGACAGCTGGCTAAAGAGCGGTACCTTTTGCAGCACGTCGGCAGCAGACACGCGAACACTTTACGCCGTGTCGCAACCGGTGTCAAATGAAGCCGATGTCGAAGCCTTGCCCCCAAGTTCGTGCGCCAGCTATATTTCCGCACTTCGTTCAGTCCGACAATCAGGTAAGGATGTGTGTCGTGAAAGCCGGAATTCACCCGAAATACCAGCGGGCGACGGTCCAATGCGCGTGCGGCAACACGTTCGTGACGCGCTCGACCACGCCCATGATTCACGTTGAAGTCTGCGCCAACTGTCATCCCTTCTTCACTGGCAAGCAGAAGCTGGTCGACACCGCCGGCCGCGTGGAGCGCTTCCGCCAGAAGTACGCAACCAAGGCCGGAGCGAGCTAATCCCGTGGAGGCCCGACTCCGCCAGGCGCTCGCGCGGGCGGAGGAGGTCGCCCGGCAGTTGGCCGACCCCGCCACCGCGCGGAATCCAGCCAAACTGAAACAGCTGGGGCGCGAAAGCGCCCAGCTGGAGGCTGTTCGCAGGGCCCACGAGCGTCTGGAGCGGCTCGAAGGCGAGCTGGCCCAGGCACGCGAGGTGCTCGCCGACAAGGATCCGGAGCTGTCGCAGCTGGCGCGCGCCGACGTCGAGCGGCTGCGTCCCGAGATCGACCGGCTGGAAGCGGAGCTCGCCGAGCTGCTCACCCCCAGCGATCCGTTCGAGGATCGCGACGCGATCGTAGAGATTCGCGCCGGGACCGGTGGCGACGAGGCCGCGTTGTTCGCCGCCGATCTGTTTCGGATGTACACCCGGTTCAGCGAGCGGCGCGGCTGGAAGGTTGACATCCTGTCGCTGTCCGAAGGCACCCTCGGCGGTCTGAAGGAAGCGGTGTTTGCGGCGCGCGGACCCAAAGCGTACGGCACCCTGCGCTATGAGTCAGGCGTGCATCGCGTGCAGCGTGTCCCCGTCACCGAGCAGCAGGGCCGGATCCATACCTCCGCGGCGACCGTCGCTGTCCTGCCTGAAGCCGAAGAGGTCGACGTGAAGATTGAGGACAAGGATCTTCGCATCGACGTGTTCCGTTCCGGCGGCCCCGGCGGCCAAAGCGTGAACACGACCGACAGCGCGGTGCGCGTGACGCATCTCCCCACCGGCCTTGAAGTGAAGTGCCAGGACCAAAAATCCCAGCTGCAAAACAAGATCAAGGCGCTCGAGATCCTGCGCTCGCGGCTGCTCGACCGGAGGGTGGCCGAGCAGGAGGCGGCGCGGGCGCGCGAGCGGCGCGCTCAGGTCGGGACGGGCGATCGCTCGCAGAAAGTCCGGACGTACAACTTTCCGCAGAACCGCGTCACCGATCATCGGATCCACTTCACGACGCACAACATCGATCAGGTGATGGACGGTCGACTCGACGAGCTGATCGCGGCGGTGAAGACCGCGCAGGAGAAGGAGAGACTTTCTGCTTAAGACCGCGGCGGTCTGGGCGTCCCTCCTGGGCGTTTCTGTGGGTGAAGCCTGGCTGCGTCGTCATGAGCCAAAGTCTCCCGAGCTCCTCGCACGGTATCACGCTGCGCTGCGCGAGCTGGAGCGCGGAGTGCCGTTCGCTTACGCCGTGGGCACGGTCGGATTCCGCACCATGGAGTTGAAGATCGATTCGCGGGCGCTCATTCCCCGTCCCGAAACCGAAGGGCTCGTCGAGCTGGTCCTCGCGCGCCGCACGAGCGGGCGAGTGGCCGACATCGGCACCGGCTGCGGCTGCATTGCGCTGTCGCTCGCGGTCGAAGGCCACTTCGACAAGGTGGTCGCCGTGGAGCAGTCGCCCGCCGCGGCCGCACTCGCGCGTGAGAATGTGAAACGGATCGCGCCGAGCACGCCGGTGGAAGTGCGCGAAGGGAACATGCTCGCGCCCCTAGTGGACAAGGCAGAGCGGTTTCGGGCGATCGTGTCCAACCCTCCGTACCTCACCTCCGCTGATCACGCCGATCTCGACGCTTCAGTCGCGGGTTTTGAACCGCGTGAGGCGCTCGTCAGCGGTAGCGACGGCCTCGACGCGACGCGCGAACTCTTTGCGGAAGCGGGGGCATTGCTCGAACCGGGTGGACTGCTGGCACTCGAGATCGATGAACGGCGAGCCGCTGCCGTTCGAAACGTCGGCCGGCGTTTGGGCTGGAACGTTGAGATTTACGACGATCTGTTCGGTTGTCCGCGTTACGCGCTCTCTATAAAGGAGGCTTAGTGCTCGAAGAGAAGGCGGAAGACCTGGGGCGCGTACTCGGCCAGACTGAGGAGTACAAGGCGTTACGTCGCGCGACGGAAGGATTGCGCGAAGACCAGGCGGTGCAGCAAGTGCTCGCGGACGCGGAACGGCTCGCGCAGGAAATCGAGCGCGTCGCGCAACAGGGCAAAGAACCGACCAAGGAGCAGGTCGAGAAATACGACCAGGCGCTCCAAAGCGTGCAGGGAAATCCGGTGTATCAACAGATGGTCGCGGCGCAGGCCAATTTCGAAAAACTGATGGCCCGAATCAATGCCCGCATTTACGAGGGCATCAAGAAGGGCGCCGCGAGCCCGATCATCACACTCGGATGACGTTTGTTGTGGTGGAGGGCCCGGAGGGCGCCGGCAAATCGACGCTCGTGCGCTGGCTCGGCTCCACGCTGCGCGCTGAGGGCCGAGATGTCCTGACCGTCCGGGAGCCCGGTGGAACGCCGCTGGCTGAGGCCGCGCGCAAGTTGGCGCTGAAATCGCGCCATGACCGGGCATTCGGCGCCGAGCTGTTTCTGTTTCTCGCGGCGCGCGCCGATCTGGTGGAACGCGTGATTCGCCCCGCGCTGGAAAGCGGGCAAGTCGTCATCGCCGATCGGTTCGGCCTGTCGACGCTGGCCTATCAGGTGGCTGGGCGGGGCCTGCCGCGCGCGGATGTCGAAGCGGCGTTGCGGGTCGCGACGGGAGGCCTGTGTCCCGAGCTTACCCTGATCCTCGACGTCCCCGTGACGGTCGGGCGCGAGCGGCAGCGGACGGCCGGCAAGGTCAAAGACCGTATCGAGCGTGAAGATGACACGTTTCACACGCGGGTCCGTGAGGCCTATCGCAGCGCATTTGGACCCGGAATTGTTCATATTGATGCCAGTCAGTCCAAGAAGGCCGTCCAGGATGCCGCCTGGCGGGAAGTGGCGGCGATAACGGCTTTATCCATGCGAGGGGCATGATGATTCGTCATAAAGGATCCGTGGCAGCCGTCGTCGTGTTGGCCGCGCTGGTGTCGGGCGGCTGGTTCCTCCAGCGGGAGACGGAGCCCGCGGGCTCGGTCTACCAGCAGGCGCGGTTGTTCGACGATGTGCTGGCGCACGTGGCCGACTATTACGTCGATTCGCTGGACGAGCGCCAACTGTATCAGATGGCGATCGACGGCATGCTGGATCAGCTCAAAGATCCGTACTCGGTGTTTCTCAAGCCGGATGACTTCCGCCAGCTGTCCGAAGCCACGACGGGGAACTACTCGGGCCTCGGCATTCAGATCGATGTTCGCGGGGGCTGGATCACCGTCGTCGCCCCGCTGCCGGACACACCGGCGGAGCGCGCGGGCATTCAGACCGGCGACCGCATCGTGGGGCTCGACGGCAAGTCCACGGAAGGCTGGAAACAGGACTCGGCCGTCAAGGCGTTGCGCGGACCGGCGGGAACGACAGCCGATCTGCAGATTCGGCGCGCGGGCATCGACAAACCGATCGCCTACAAGCTGACGCGGGCTACGATCCACATTCGGTCGGTCGATCCTCGTCTGACGATGATGCTCAATGACCGCGTCGGCTTCATCTCGCTCAATCCGGTCAGCGAGAGCTCGGCACGCGAAGTGTCACAGGCGATCGACACGCTGCTGAAGCAGGGCATGAAGTCGCTGATCTTCGATCTGCGCGGCAACCCCGGTGGATTGCTGGACCAGGGCGTCGCCGTCTCCGATCTGTTCCTCGATCCCGGCAAAGCGATCGTGGAGACGCGCGGGCGCGCTCCCGGCTCCTCGCACGAGTTCAGCGATTCCAAACCGCAGCAGTGGCCGCATCTGCCGATCGTCGTGATCGTAAACGGCGGGTCGGCGAGCGCCGCGGAGATCATTGCCGGCGCGCTGCAGGATCACGACCGCGCCGTCCTTGTCGGGACGCCGACATTCGGCAAGGGCCTCGTGCAATCGTTCTGGCGGCTCACGCCCGAAACCGGGCTCAAGCTCACGACGGCGCGCTGGTATACGCCGAGTGGCCGGACGATCCAGCGGATCACGCACAGCGAGGCGGAGCAGGAAGCCCAGGTGATCGCGGCGCAGCGCGGGCAGGACACGAAAGTGGATTCGTCGGCGCTGTTCCACACGGATGCGGGCCGCACGATCTACGGCGGCGGCGGCATTCGGCCCGACATCTACGTTGTCGCGGACACGTTCACGACCGCGGAGCGCGCCTTCGTCAAGGCGCTGGGCGACAAGATTCCGTGGTACCGCGATGCGCTCGCGAGCTACGCGCTCGAGCTGAAGGAAGGCAACCGGTTGGCTTCGCCGAAATTCACCGTCACTGCGGGAATGGTGGATGAGATTGTGCGCCGGTTGCGCGTCAAGGGCGCCGACCTGCCCGATACGGTGATCGCCGGCGCGCGCACGCTGATCAGTCAGGAGCTGGGATACGAAGCCGCGCGATACGTGTTCGGCCGTTCGGCGGAATTCCGCCGCAGGGTGGCGGATGACGAGCAGGTGAAACGCGCCCTGGCCCTCGCCGATCGCGCGCGGTCGCCGCAGGATCTGTTGACGCTGGCCAACACGCGGCCCTCTCCGTCGACGGTCCGCAATCGGTGACGAAACAGTCTCCCCGCGCGATCGGGCTCATCGGACCCGGTCGCGCGGGCGTTGGACTGGCTCTCGCACTGGCCCAGGCAGGTTATTCGGTCCGCCTCCACGGGCGAAATAAGAAAAGCGTTCCGGCACCGCTCACCCTCACGGTGGGCGATGGGCGAAAGCCGCCGCCCTGGATTGGCGACGTCGCGGTCGTCGTTCTAACGGTTCGTGACGACGCGATCACCCCGCTCGCGACCTCACTTGCGAACGCTCGCGCCATCACCGAAGACCATGTCGTGCTTCACCTGTCGGGCGTGCAGGGACAGGAGGCCCTCGGTCCGCTCGTGACCAGCCGCGCCGGGCTGGGCTCATTTCACCCCCTGCAGACCATCGTCGAACCGGAATTGACGCCCGCGCGTCTCAAAGGGGCCTGGGCCGCGGTCGAAGGAATGCCGCGCGCGGTCGAAACCGGCGAGCAGATCGCGAAAGATCTCGGCATGCGGCCGTTCCGCATCGCCACCAAGTCGAAATCGATCTATCACGCGGGCGCGGTGTTCGCCTCGAATTACCTGGTGGTGGTCGAGGCCGTCGCGCAGCGCCTGTTACGCCATGCGGGATTGTCCGACGCGGACGCGTGGGCGGCACTGCGGTCCCTCGTGGAGGGGACGTTCGAGAACCTGAGCCGGCATGAGCCGCGCGAGGCGCTCACCGGGCCGGTAGTGCGCGGAGACACCGCCACGATCGTCCGGCATCTGCAATCGCTGGCCGTGGATGACGCGAAGTTGTACCGCGCGCTCGGCCGGGCGGCGCTCGAGCTGGCGCAAAAGCAGGGGATGGATGAGTCGACGGCGGAGAAAGTCGCGGAAGCGCTGGCTACTGATCTACCACCCGTAATCCGGACGTCGGGGAAAATCGGAATTCACGGCCGGCGATCGCCCGATTCACCGTAACGTTGCGGAGCATGATCGTCCGTCGCTGACCCGAATTCTCGACAATCTCGATCCGCCGCACCAAGCCATCCCGCTTCGCAATCCAAACCGTCGCCGCTGAGTACGGAAGGTCCTGCGCGCGCGGCGTCAGCGTGACGACATCGACCGCGCCATCCGCGGTCGAGTCGCTGCGGTCGTATCGCGCCGTGTACCGCTCGCGCGGATGCTCGACGAATTGCCCGATGAGATTTGGTCCGGTCGTCCCCGTGCCCGGAATCGCCGTCCGGATGACCTGCCCGGGCGTCGTGCTCGGCGTGTAGAGCCAGAGGTGACGACCATCGGCGACGACCCGGTCATTTTTCGGGTCGGTGAACCGCATCGCGAAGTAGCTGGGGCGCCGCTGGAACAGCTTGCCGCGCGTCGTATCGGGATCGCCGACCATCGGGTTGTCGACGATCTGGACGAAGTCGGCCGTGAGGGTGCGGACGGTGTCGAAGGAGCTGCTCGCCCGGTCAAGAATGGCCAGCGGATCCTGATACACGTCGGCACGTCGGAACGTCGGCACGATCAGGAGCAAGAGCATCGTGCCGACGTGCAGTCGTGCCGACGTGTACCTCATGCGCCTACGGCAGCCGGCTCGGCCACGCGTCTCCCAATGGCCTCCGCAATGATGCGGACCTCACGCATCAACTGCGCAAACTGATCCGGAAAGAGGGACTGCGCGCCGTCCGACAGCGCCTCCTCGGGATTCGGATGGACCTCGACCATGATGCCGTCGGCGCCCGCGGCGACCGCGGCGCGCGCCATCGGGATCACCTTGTCCCGCAGCCCGGTGCCGTGGGACGGGTCGGCGATGATCGGGAGATGCGACAGCTTGTGCACGACCGGGATCGCGGTGAGGTCGAACAAATTGCGCGTCGCCGTGTCGAAGCTCCGCACGCCCCGCTCGCACAGAATCACGTCGTGGTTTCCTTCGGCCAGTAAGTACTCCGCGGAGAGGAGCAGCTCCTGCACGGTCGCGCTGATGCCGCGCTTGAGCAGCACCGGCTTGCCGCAGCGCCCGGCGAGCTTGAGCAAGGAGAAGTTCTGCATGTTGCGCGCGCCGATCTGCACGATGTCCGCGGTTTCCGCGACCCAGCCGAGGCCGGTCTCATCCATCGCCTCGGTGCAGATCAGGAGCCCCGTCTCCTCGCGCGCTTTCGCCAGCAGGCGGAGACCGGGCTTGCCGAGGCCCTGGAAAGAGTAGGGGGAGCTGCGCGGCTTCCAGGCGCCCCCGCGGAGGACGACGGCGCCCGCTTCCTTGACCTGGCGAGCGGCTTCGATGATTTGCCGTTCACTTTCGACGGAGCAGGGGCCGGCGATCGCCACGACCTCCGTATTGCCGAACGCCACGCCGCCCGGCAGGCGGACGACGGTCGATTCCGCTTTCCACTCGCGGCTGACTTGCTTGTACGGCTGCGAGACGTGGATGACCTCGTGAACGCCGGGCAGGCCTTCGAGCCGCGACGCGTCGACGCGCCCGTCGTTGCCGATCAGCCCGACGGCGGTGCGCTGCGTTCCCGGCATGGGCTGCGCCTGATAGCCCATCTCCTCGATGACGGAGATGACCTTCTCGACTTCTGCGGGCGTGGCGCCATGCCGCATCACGATCAGCACGACTTATCGTCTCCCATCTCCAATGGTGAAGCGATCGCCGTCCTTGGCCGCGGACACCGGCCCGCGAAAGCGACTCCCGGCAAGTTTGGCCGGGTCCGAAGTTTCTACTGGAGGATAGAAGTGCGTCAAGACTAATTGCTTTGCTCCCGCATCCTGGGCCAACGTTCCAGCCTGTTGAGGAGTCAAGTGAGTATCCATGGCCCGCTCCTCCGGCAGTGAGCACTCCGCCAGCAGCAGATCGCACCCCGTCGCCCAGCGTGCCAGCTCGGTGCTGGGCCCGGTATCGCCGGTGTAGACGAGCCGCCCTTCGGGCGCGACCAGGGAGACGGCCACGCTCTCGTCCGTATGTGGGACGGGGAACGTTTCGAGGTTCACGTCGGCGTTGAGGGGGAACGGCTCGCCGTCGCGCACGTCGAGAATGCCGATGGGAAACCCCGGATCGAGCAGCCAGGCGCCGTAGCCTTCGGCGAGCGTGCGCAGCAGCTGCACGACACCCGGCGGCCCGAGAATGACAAAGGGGTCGCGGCGCGGCGGCTCCGTCGTGTATTTGAGCGCGTACACGAGCATCGGCAGCTCGCCCCAGTGGTCGGGGTGGAAGTGCGTCACGATGACGTGCGTCACCTGATGCCATGGCAGCCCGAACTCCGCGAGCCGGTGCAGCGAGCCCGCGCCGCAGTCGAGCAGGATGCGCAAATCCCCGCGCGCCACCCAATGACAGGGACAGGTGCGGCGGGCGGAGGGTGCGACCGTGCCGGTGCCGACGGTGACGAGTTCCATACTCACTTTCCTCGAAAGACGATCCGCTTGAAGACAATTAATCCTGGCGCCTTGAGCTTGGCGAGATACACGCCAGCCGGCAACGGGTGCCCATCATCGGCGCGACCGTCCCACATCAGGCGGGGATCGCAGATCCCGCCGCCGGTGGAGCCGCGCCCATAACGCCCCGGGGGCAAGACACCCGGAAAATCAGGCCCCGGAACGAAGTGGCGTACGGGATTGCCGCGCAGGTCTAGGACGTCGAGCTCGACGCTCCCGGCGATCGGCAGGTCGAACCAGATACACGTGGAGTCCCGGCCGGCGACGGGGAAGGGGTTCGGGAAGTTCTGGTAGAGCAGTGTGGACGTCGGCAGGCCCAGGTCCACGACGAGAAACGAGCCCTGGCTCTTGATGATGCTCGTGTCCGGTCCGGCGTGCACGGTGAGGAACCAGCGATAGGCCGTGTTCCGCTCGAGCGGCTGCGTAAGACGAAAAGTCGTGTCGATCAAGTTCGCGACGTTGAAATCGGTAATGCCTGTTGCCACACGCTGGACATCCAGGTCGAACGTCAGTGGCCCGGGCGGACTCGACGCGTGGACCGGCCGCCACGTGAGCGTCGGCTGTGCCGTGTCGATGACCATCCCCGCCGGATTGCTCAGTGCCGTGAGCGTCGCCCAGGCAGGGACAATCACCGGACCGACCAGCCCACTCGTTGCAGTTTCGCCGCTGGCGGCGGTCGCATCGACGCGCCAGAAAAAGGAACCTGCCTTCAGCGCAACCGAGAGACTGAGTATCTCCGGCGTGAGCAGCGTGTCGACGAGCGGAGCCGCGAGCGTGCTGTCACGACTCGCGCGCACGCGGTAACGCACCGGCGTCGCCGATGGCGGCACGGTGCCCACGGTCCAGGTGAATGTCGGTGTGATCGTCGCGAGCGGGCCGGCCGCGGGCAGCGGCGCCGTCGCCGTCACACCCGCGGGGAAAACGGCGGCGGCGGCGACGTCCGGCCGGCCCCAGCCGTAGATCGAGTCGGGTGCCGCGCGCTTGCTCCCCGCAGCACGGAAGGCGCCCCGCAGCTCGACCGGTGTGAGCGTCGGGTGCATTTGCTTGATCAACGCGGCGCTCGCGGCAACCAGCGGCGTGGCAAACGAGGTGCCGTCTTCCCGCCGTACCTGACCGATTCCCGTGAGCACACACACGGCGACGCCCGGTGCCGTGAAATCGGGTTTGAGCCGGCCATCCGCGGTCGGACCGCGCGACGAGAAGAACGCGATCGTGCCGAGCGAGTCCTCCGCACCGATCGTGAGGACTGAATCGGCGTCACCGGGCGTCGAGAGTGTTCTGAAGCCCGGTCCGTCGTTCCCGGCCGCCGTCACGACGAGGATGCCGCGCTGCGCGGCCTGCTCGGCGCCCACGCTCGTGACCGCGATGTCGCCGTTCAATTGCGACGGCGTGTAGCTGAAGCCGTTGTCGAAGGAGAGGTAGCCGAGACTCGATGAGACGATGTCTACGCCGATCGAATCGGCCCACTCGAGCGCGGCGACGTAGTTGTCCTCCTCGACGCGCGTCTCACTGCGGATATCCTCGGTCTTCGCGAGCAGATAGTGAGCGCCCCGGGCGATGCCGTGCAGTCGGCCCGAGACATCCCCCGCGAGCAGGGACCACGTCGAAGTCCCGTGAGACTGCGCTCCTGCGACGTCCTTGCCCGGTTCATCCCGAACGACGCTGTCGTTGAACACGAAGTCATGTTGCGCGGTGATCGTGATGCCGTTGAACGCCGGGTTCGCGGTATCGAAGCCGGTATCGAGGAGCGCGATCCGCACGCCCGTCGCGTCGATGCCCTGATCGGTGAGCGGTCGCAAATGCAGCTGGCGATATGGCATGGCCGACGGGCCCAGCACCGGATCGTCCCCCGGTGACACGCCGCACGTGTCGCCGGGCCCCGCTACCGGTGCGAACGTGACGCGCGGCGCGAGATCGAGAACCGGAAGCCCGGGTCGAGTCTTGAGCTTGAAGCGGCCCAATGGCTGCACACGCCTCAGATCGCGGTCCCGCAACAACTGCCGGAGCGCGGTTGCGGGGACGTCGGCGCTGACGGCGTGGAGCCAGCGGCTGCGGACGCGGACGCGCGCGCCTGCGGCGGCGACGCGATCAGCAATCGCGTCGAGCGACGCCGATGGCTGGACGAACAGCCAGACTGCAAAGGTGGTGTCCTGCACGCGGGCCAAGGCCCGCGGCAGAACCGGGGAAACCGCGGGTTGCTGCGCTGCCAACCCAGCAGGCAGCAGGATCAGCCAGATGAAGCGCCGCACGTGAGGAGGTTGGCGTCGCGTGCGACGGTGCGCTAGACGGGTTCCAGATGGCCGAGGCGCACACCGACGATAGTTGAAACGCCGGGCTCCTGCATCGTGACGCCATAGACCGCGTCCGCGGCCTGCATCGTGCGCGGGTTGTGCGTGATCACGATGAACTGCGTCTGGTCCTTGAACTCGGCGAGCAGGCGGACGTAGCGGCCCACGTTCGCGTCGTCGAGCGGGGCGTCCACCTCGTCCAGCAGGCAGAAGGGGCTCGGTTTCGCGAGGAAGATCGCGAACAGCAAGGAGACCGCCACCAGGGTCCGTTCACCGGAGGACAGCAAGTGAATCCGCTGCGTGCGCTTGCCGCGGGGCGCGGCGTGAATCTCGATCTCGCTCTCGAGCGGCTCGTCCTCGTTCGCCAACCGCACGTCGCATTCGCCGCCGCCAAACAACGTCTGGAAGACAGACCGAAAATGATCTCGGACCTTCGAGAAAGACTCGAGGAACAGCGCTTTGGCGGTCTGATCGATTTCACGCGCCGCCTGCTGGAGCGAGTTGCGGGCGGCCACCAGGTCGTCGCGCTGGGTCTGCAGAAACTCGAGGCGCTTGGTTTCCTCCGCGTGCTCCTCGACCGCGAGCGCGTTCACAGGGCCGACCGCGTCGATGGCGCCGCGGAGCCGCTCGTTTTCCTGGCGCAGCCACTCGAGATCGCCGGCGACTTCCGGCGCGTCGGCGAGCAGGGCTGCGAGCGGCTTGCGCCATTCCGTCTCGACGCGCTCGACGAGCCCGCGCTTGCGGCCTTCGATCTCGGTGCGTTCGAGCTGTTGCCGGTGCTCTTCCTCACCCAGGGCCGCGAGGGCTTTGCGCGCCTGATCGAGCGCGCCTTCGGCCTGGCCGAGGTCCGCGTCGGTCATCCCGACGTGCGCCTCAGCGTCTGTGGCCGCCGCTTCGAGCTCGGTCAGCGAGAGGCGGCGCTCCTGCAGCGTATCCTCCCACTGGGTGCGCTGGGTCGTGAGCGCGGCGGTCTCGTGCTCGATCCGCGCGATTTCCTCGGCTCGCGCACTGGCCTGTTCGCGGGACGCTGCCGCATCGGCGTCCGCGCGCGCGGCGCGCTCCGTCGCGGCCGCGAGGCGTGCTTCGACCTGCGCCGCCTCCACCTGCCAGCGCACGCGCTGCTCGCGGGCCGCTTCCTGCTGTGCCTCCAGATCCGCAAGGCCGGCGCGCTCGGCGCCAAGCTGCTCCGCCGACCGCACGCGCTCGACTTCGCGCTCCTGCAGCTCGACGTGCACCGCGCCGAGCCGTGCTTCGACCTCGGCGAGGCGCTTGGTGAGCCGCTCGACCTGCGCGGCGGATTCTTCGGCCTGGCGGCGCGCGTGAATGAGCCCGCGGTCCGTTTCACCCCGCTTCGCGCCGGCTTCGAGCTCCAGGTGGCGCGCCTGTTCCGCCGCCTGGCCGGCGGCCGTCAGCGCGGCCTCCGCTGCCGCCTGCTCCTTCGCACCGGACTCCTCCGCCGCCCGTGCGCGGTCGCGATTCGACTCGGCATCGCGCACTTCCTTCGCGAGCGCTTCGAGCTCGGCACGCCGCTGGAGCGGGCCGGCGGTGGGTGTGTTGCTGTCGAGCAACACGGCGCCGTTCGCCCGGCGCAGCGCGCCCGCGCCAATCACCTCGTGGCCGGCCAGCAATGCGCGCACCCACGCGGCGGCCGCGCCATCGACGCGCAACTCGTCCTCGAGTGGATGACCGTCGGCGGCGAGGCGCGGCCCCGGTACGGCGGGCAACAACACGAGTGGCCCCGGCTGGGATTCCGCATGCCAGGCGCGGATCGCGTCGATGACGGAGGCGTCGCGCACCAACACGGCGTGCAGCCATTCGCCCAGCAACCGCTCCGCGAGCGCCGCATCGCGGCGGCTGGTGCGCACGAAATCCGCGAGTGGGCCGAGCACGCCGTCGCCGAAATGGTCGCGGACCTTGAGCAACGCCTGCGCGCCGGGCGCGAGGCCGACGCGCCCCCGGTCGAGCTCGGTGAGCGCGTCGCGACGCGCCTCGAGCTGCGCCAGGGCAGCCTCGGCCTGCCGCCGCGCGGAGCGGGCGCTCAGCTCCTGCTCATGCAATGCCGCGACATGGCGCCGTGCGTGCTGCAACATCTCCACCGCCCGGACGGCAGCCTGCGCGTCGCGGCTCGCGCGCTGCGCCGCTGCCTCGGCCGAGTGCGCCGCGGCATGCGCGGCCGCATCGCGCTCCCGCCGCTCGTCGCTGGCCAGGGACAGCTGCTCGCGCAGCTCGCTGCGCTCGCGATCCAGGGCGCCGCCCTCGATTTCGAGCGCGCGCGCCGTCTCGGCGCGGTGCTGCAGCACTTCCTCGAGCTCGCGTACCGCAAGCCGCTCCGCCGTGAGGCGGCCGCGCACCGTGTCCTCTTCGCCGGTGCGTGTGTCGAGCTCGCCCTGCACCGCCGCCAGGTCCCGGTCGGCACCCGCGCGCTCAGCCGCCGCAGCCTCGTGCTCGCGCCTCGCCTGGGCGGCGCGCCGCTCCGCCTGTACCCGCTCATCCGCCGCCGTCTGGCGCCGCTGGCTCGCGTTGCTCAGCCGCTCCGCCGCCAGGGCGAGATCGCTCTCCAACCGCCCAACCTCGAGCTTCGCGTCGCCGAGGCGACGCTCGACTTCCGTGCGACGCGCCTCGCCTGTGTGCCGCGCCTGCACGCGCGCTTCGCGCTGGTGCTCGGCATCGCTGAGTCGCGCCCGCGCCGCCGGCAGCGCTTCCGCCAGCTCGCGTGCCCGAACGCCGAGCGCCCCGAGCGAGAGATCGAAATCCTCGAGCTCGCGCCGTACGAGCGTCATCGCGATCCCGAAGCGCTCCTCGATCATCTTGCCGTAGCGCTCGGCACGGCCGCGCTGCCGCGCCAGACTCCGCACCTGCGTCTGCACCTCGGCGATCAGGTCCTCGAGCCGGCCCAGATCCGTAGCCGTTTCCTCGAGCCGCCGTTCCGTGCTCTTCTTGCGATCCCGGTACAGGCCGATCCCGGCCGCTTCCTCGAACAGCGCGCGCCGCTCTTCGGCCTTTTCCGACAGGAGCGCCTCGATCATCTTCGCTTCCATGACGACCGCGGCGTCCGCGCCGAGGCCGGTCCCGCGGAGCAGGTCCTGGATGTCGCGGAGGCGCACTGGCGAGCGGTTGAGCAGGTAGTCGCTCTGGCCCGAGCGCGAGAGCCGCCGTGTCACCACGACTTCCTGATAGGCGATCGGCAGGCTGCCGTCGGAGTTGTCGAAGACGAGCGACACTTCCGCGACGTTCACCGGCCGCCGGCCCGTCGATCCCTGGAAGATCACGTCTTCCATTTTTCCGCCGCGTAGGAGACGAGGGGACTGTTCGCCCAGTACCCAGCGGACCGCGTCGGAGATGTTCGACTTGCCGCACCCGTTCGGTCCCACGATCGCGGTCACGCCTTGATCGAAGGGCAACTCCACCGATCCGGCAAACGATTTGAATCCGGAGAGCTCGAGCCTGCTCAGTCTCACGGTGTCCCCATGCGAGGGAGTAGGTTCGCGCGCACACCGGCGCGCTTGAGTGCGGCTTTCGTGTAGGCCGCCTGTTCGGGTGCTTCGAAGGCGCCGAGCAGAATGATGCCGGTGGACCACCGCACCGCGGGCAGACCGCGGCGGCGCAGCTGGTCGAGCGAGGCGCCGGCCGGCGCGTGATAGGAGTACGGCGCGAGCAACAGGTCACCGACCCCTTCCGCTGTGATTCCGCGACGCCACAGCTCCGCGCGCGCGGTGCCGGCGGCGGCGCGCGTCGCGTACGAACCGGCCAACACGCGATACCACATGGGCCCGTTCCCGACCTGCGGCACCGGCGTGACCAGGGCCGGGACGCCGGCGTCGGCCGCCAAGCGATCCGCGTGCGCGAGCGCTTTGTCGAGCGACGCATAGGCGGCGAGCTGGACGGTCCAGCCAAGCGTGTCGCGACGGCTGGCGACCGGCTTCGGGGGAGTCTTGGTGGTGGTCGTCGAGGGTGCGGAGGTTGTCGCGGTCGTCGGGGCAGGGGGCGGTGGAGGGGGAGCGGCGGGCGGTGCCACAAACGCCTCGCGCGCTCGCGCGAGCAGTGCCCATCCTCCCACCGCCAGCGCGGCGACCACAAGCGCCGCCAGCGCCACGCGGAGCCCGCGGCGTGGCCGCTCCGCAACCGGGATCGGCAGAGGCGGCGGCGACACACGGGGACTCGACGGCAGCCACCGATCGCGCACGACGCCGAGCAGCGGCACGTCATGCGGCATGGCAAAGTCCGCGAGGCCCTCAGGCGCGAGCACGATGACCCCGTCCGGCGTCGCAGAGAACTGCGCGAGACCAGCTGGCGGGAGCAGGGCGAGCAACAGCGCACCCTCGGAGCGGAAGCCGGCTTGCAACTTCGGCCAGCGGGCGTGGGCATAGACCTCGGCGGGCTTTGCCGTGTCCGAGCCCGCGGGGATGATGAACACGCCGGTGATTTCGTGCGCCGCCTTGTTCAACGAGACGCCATACTCGAAGGCATCCACGATCCCTTCGGTGACGTTCAGCCCCACGACTTCATGGAGCGCCGGATGCTCGAGACAGAGATCGACGAGGGCGACGCGGCGCCCGTCGCGCGCCGCGATGCGGGCGATGTCCCAGGCTGCCTTCGCCGCCCACGGCAGATCGTTCGTGAACGGCACGAGCCCGACCAGCGCCGCGTCGTTCACGAGGGGCGGAACCAGGTGGCCGAGCCGCGAGAGCGGCAGTTGGCGGGCTGTGCTCACTGTCCCGGTTGGTAAATCCAGAAGGGCCGTCCCAGGCGGCGGCCGATGGCCTCGGCTTGCTCGCGCGTCGGGTATGGACCGAGCACGACGCGATACCCATCGTCGGGATGTTGCGGCGGCAGTACGCGCGCGGCTAACCCGGCGCGCGTGAGATCGTCAGCCAGGTGGCCCGACCATTCGGGGTTTTGCGACGTGGACACCTGCACATACAGCGGGCCTTCGGCCCCTGTGCCACCGGCGCCGCTGTCTGCGGACGCCGCGCTCACCGGGCTCGCAACGACGCCGCGAGGCAGCCAGGATGTGAGCACCCACAGGTCCGCCGCTGCGTTCGTGACCTTGCCAACGTCGCTCAACGAGTCTGGCCGCGCCGACACGACGTCCTTGCCGCGCCGATAGATCAGCATCCCGTCGGGAGAAATCGCCGGCAAGTCCGGCTGCCATTGCGTTGGGATGATGCCGGTGTGTCGCTTGATCGGTAGATCGACGATCCAGGCGGAATCGCCGACCGCCGGGCGCGCGAGGAGCCAGCGGCCGAGTGGGTCCAGGCGCAGTGCGGCGACGGTACCCGGGAGCGCGACGCCGTCGAGCTCCTTGCGCTCGTAGCGATCCACGACCGCCAACCCCGGGACGTTGCGTCGCGCCACATAGATCCGATGACCCGACGGCGAGAACGCGAGGGCACGCGGTGCGTCGGCCAATCTCACGAACGCGGGGTCGCGCCGCCCCAACGGATCGTAGAACGTTACGCCCGAGTCGCTCGCGACCGCGACGAGATCACCCCAGCGCGTCGCGGCAACATCGCCGCCCGCCGCTATGGTACGGACAGTTGGCGGCTGGTCGGCCGCGGCGACGAGCAGCTTGTCCTGCGGGATGACGCCGACCAGATGCTGATCGGTCGCTCCAAAGAGATCCCGCGGGAGCGCGGTGAGCGCCTGCGGCCAAGCGAATCGCGTCCGGCGCGAAAGCGAAATGACATGTCGCGACGAGTCGACGGCGTAGAGCGTGCCGTCGGGGCCGAGGGCCGCTTGCCGGACATTGATCCCCACGGTATCGACCCGCCCGCTGCCGAGATCGAGACCCAACAGCTCGTGCTTGGCCGTCGTGACGAACAGAAACTCTGACTCGGGGTCCAGGCCCACGACGCGCTCGACGGCGGGGAGCCTGCCCTTCAGGACGCCGTCGACACCGGTGAGCCGGGGCAACTTGTACAGCTGTGGGACACCGCCCTTGGCCGGGAGCCGGATCGCCACGGCAGGCGTGCGCGCCAAAACCTGGAGCTTGCTAGCTCCTTGTGGAGATTGATGTTGTGACGATTCGGCCGCCGGCGCTCGGGGTCCACAACCCCAAAGCGCGGGGGACGCAATCAGAAGGAAGCGGGCGATACGCAAGTGGCCTCGCCGGACAAAATAGACAACCGGCTGGGCCATTGCAACTGTTTTAGCGAAGCGGAGTTAGAACGTCGGACCTAAACTGATGGTCCAATACGAGTGTTGCCACGGCCGGCTGAGCGGCTTGGTGTAGTCCAAGCGCAAGATCACGAAGCCGAAGACGTTCGCGCGGATCGAGCCGCCCCAGCTCCGCAGCGGCGTGCGCACCAGGAGCGGGCTCTCGCTCGGGGAGCGGCTCCATTTGACTGTGCTTGCGTCGTCCCAGGCCATTCCGATGTCGTAGAACAGCGCGCCTTCAATCGGTGGGAAGCCCACGGGCAGGAATCCGAGCACAAGGGTGCGCGTGAGCGGGAAGCGCAGCTCCACGTTGCCGACCGCGATCTTGGACCCGATGAGTTGATCCAGCTCGGCGCATCCGGTCGGCGAGGGCGAGCGCGGATTGGCGAGGCACTCGTGGTTGCGGAACGAGCCGGACGTGTAGCCGCGAATCAGCTCGGTGCTGCCGAGGAAGACAGGGAAGCGATCCGCGTCGCGCCCGAACCGGCCGAACATGAAGCCGCGCACGGCGATCGTGAACGGCCGGAAGAAGATGTACCGCCGGTAGTCGATCAGCCCGGCGGTGAACTGCCAGCTCCCGAAGGCGGGCGAGACCGACAACCGCGATCGCGCTCCGGCGAAGGGACCGACATAGCCGAACAGGGTGTTGTCGTGCACGTGCGCGATCGACGGTTGCACGAAGGTCGCCGACGGACCGCCACCCTGGATGAACTGTTGATCCACGAAGGCGCCCGTGTTCGGTTCGTACGACGTCTCGAGCGCGAGCGTCGCTTCCGAAATGTTTACGGCGTGCATGCCCAGCTCGATGCGATTGAACCGGCTGAACGGATACGACGACTCCGCGAACAGATCCCGGATGACAAAGCGACGGATGCGGGTCGAATAGACGTCCAGGCTGTCGCCGGGGGCCGGCGTGTTCTGATTGTCGATGCGCCTCCAGTCGCTGCCGCCGTAGAAATACAGCGGTTCCTGCGAGAAGCCGCCGGCCCAGTTCAGGCGATGCGACTGGTTGGCGTAGAGTCCGAGGAATTGCGCTTCGCTGATGCGGCCGTTGATCGAGCCGGCCAGGACGAGGGAATGATTTCCCAGAATATCCGAGAGCGCGATCGCGGTTCCGCCGAAGACGCCGCGGCCGAAGTTGTCGCGCGCGTAACCGACCATGGGGCGCGCGATATAGTCTGCGGTAAACCGCACCTTGTACGGCCGGAACGTGAACTCGTTCGTGTCCGGCAGCGCGAGGGTCGCCGAGTCCAGCAGGGCCCGTACGGTCACCGCGGGAGGCACCGCTGAAGATTCACCGGCCTGCGGCAGGGCTGAGGGGCGGAATCCGCCCGATGAGCGGTAGATCGATGCGGCTGCGCCCGGCCGCGCCGGCAGCGTGCTGCTTGGCAGGCCGGCCGCGGAGCCGCCGCCCACTGTGTTGATCGCGGGAATCGGAACCAGCGGCGGCGCGGCAGCGGCGCTGTCGCGTTGCTCCGACTGCAGCAGCGTCACGACCGGCATGGTGGCCGGTCCGCGGTACGGCGCGCGGCGCAGGGAGCGCGGGTTCTCGAGGGAATACACGCTGTACTGACCGTCTTCGTAGTAGACGAACGACATGCGGTCAGCTACGGGCGCCCAGGAAAGGACTGGGGAAAGCGGCGTGATGCCCTGGACGCCGGTGAACATGTTCGTCAGCTGATAGATCTGGTCATCGACCAGGTCGTACAGAAAGACGTTGGCGATCCCGGTCCGGTCGGAGACGAATGCGAGAGAACGGCCGTCGGGCGCCCAGACGGGATTGATGTTCTTCCCAATCTCCATGTTGCGCAGCAGCTCGGTGTTGCCCGTGTCGAGATGGAGCAGCGCGACTCGCAGATTCCCGAACCGCAACAGGTTGAAATCGGTCTCACCGCCGCTCTCCGTCACGAACGCGATCGTCTTTCCGTCCGGTGACCACGAAGGATGGAGATCGGCGTATTTGTCGTGGGTGAGGCGCCGCAGTCCCGTGCCATCGCGGTTGATGATGAAGAGATCGGTGAAGCCGTTGCTGAAGCCGGTGAACACGAGCTGCTGCCCGTCCGGAGACCACTGCGGGGTCTGCAGTCCGTTCAGGCCGACGTGGATCCGGCGCTCTTCGCGCCCGCGCTCGACGTCGAGAATGACCAGGTCGTCGCGGTCTTTCCGCTTCGCGGCGATGGCGAAGTAACGGCCGTCGGGCGAGAACGCGCCGGCGGAATTGATGAAGCGCAGGCTTTCGTAATTGTTGTTCTGCGTCGATTTGACGAGGCGGCGCTCGACGCGACCCGTCTCGACGTCGGCGAGCCAGAGATCGACGAAGAACCCGCCCTCGTCGCCGAAGAACGCGATGGTCTTGCCGTCGGGCGTCAGCGCTGGCGCGAGGAAAATGCGGCCCCGCGAGCGGCGTTGAGTGAGTGTCGGTTGCGCGATGCGGCGGGCGCGATAGTGATCCCCCAGCTGGGGCAAGAACGTCGTCTGGATGGCGTCGCGCCAATCGTTGGAGAGGTCCTCGAGCGTCCGTCCCGTTGCGCGCTTGAACGCCGCTTCGAGCCCGGAGGTCGCGGAGGACTGCAGGATCTCGCCGATGACTTCGTCGCCCCACTTCTCACCGATGTAAGCCCACAGGGCGTGTCCGTACCGGTATGGGAAAATGTAGGGGTCGGCCGTCATCTCCTCGATCGAGGGCAGGTGCCCCTCGAGCGCGGCGTCGCGCAGCCACATCGCCGTCTCGGGATTGATCGGACCAAGCGACAGGTACTCGGCCATGCCTTCCATGAACCACAGCGGAGGATTCACGGTCACGAGCGTCTGCACACCGGCGCCGGGGCGCCCGCGGCTGAACACGTCGTACTGGAACTGGTGCACCATCTCGTGCTGGAGCACGTGCTCGAACTCGGCGTACGATCCGGTGAAGGGGAGCACGGCGCGGTGCTTGAAGAATTCCGTGACGCCTCCCAGCCCTTCGCCCGAGGCGTCTACGACGTTGGTCTGCTGAAAGTCGGACTGGGACGCGTACAAGATGATCGGCTTGCGGCTCTGAAACTGATGGTGGAGGATGCGCGAGAGCCGGGCGTAGGCGCGTTCCGCCATGCGCGCCGCATCGAGCGCGCCGGGACGCTCATCCGGATAGTAGTAGATGTCGAAGTGTTCGGTCTGAATGGATTGGAAGTTGAAACTCCGGTACTGCACCTTGTTCTGACCGAAGTACTGCGCGCCGCCCCGCGCCGGTGTGGCGATGAGTATCAATGTGAGTGCCGCCAGCCAACGACTGCGACTCATCCCGCGCTATCCTTTCGAGCCCGGTTGGCCCGCATCCCCGGCCGCCACGACGGGAGCATCGCCCCACAGCCGCTCGAGCTGGTAAAAATCCCGCAGCTCCGGGTGAAAGACGTGCACGACGAAGTCCACGTAGTCGAGCAGAACCCAGCGACCCTGCGACAACCCTTCCACATGATGCGGCTCGATTCCCGCGGGTGCGAGTGTCGCCACGAGGTGCTCGGCCATGCCCCGCACATGAGCGTCCGATGTCCCCGAAACGATCACGAAATAGTCTGTGGCTTCGCACAGGCCGCGTAGATCCAATACTACCGGATCGACCGCCTTACGGTCCAACAGGGCGTCCACAACCTGTGAGAGCTCAGTCTTCATTCTGAAAGAACACGCCCCACGTCCCAATTCCGGTGTGGGCGGCAATCACCGGAGTGATCGGCGTCACCAGGCAGTGTAACGGGCGGTGCCGTCGTTACTCCTTGACCACCGTCACTCGGACCTCGGGCCGCACCTCCGGATGGATCTTGATCCCGACCTTGAATTCGCCGAGCTCACGAATCGGCTCGGGCAAGTCGATCTTGCGCTTGTCGACGTGGATGCCCAGCTCCTCGAGCTTGCGCTGGATGTCGCTCGCCGTCACCGAGCCGTAGAGTTTCTCCTCCTCGCCCACTTTCACTTCGAATGTGAGTTGCACTTCGGCGAGCCGCGTGGCCTCTCCCTCGGCGGCGGTCTTCTCGGCGGCGCGCTGTTTGGCGAGCCGCTCGCCTTCATAGGTGATCTTCTTCTTGTTGGCCTCGGTGGCCGGATAGGCGAGGCCCTTGGGGAGCAGGTAATTCCGAGCGTACCCGTCTTTCACCTTCACCACCTCGCCGACTTTGCCCAGATGCTGCACGTCTTCCCGCAAAATGATCTCCATCGCTCCACCTCAGGTTGTATTAGACCGTGACCCTTGCCGAGCTGCGGCCAGGCGGCGGCGGTACTGGTACCAGGTATCGGTGATGCCGAGTGTGCAGAGCCCGGGGAGGACGAACAGGAGTGGGACGGCCAATGCCGCCGCCGCCGCCGCCATGAGCACCAAAGCCAGGGCCGAGACCCCGAACGCCTCCGCGAACGTGGCGACGATCGCGGCGCCACGCAGGACATAGAGCGTGCCCGCGATGAGTCCGACGTTCGCGCCCGCGATGTGCAGCGCGCTCGAGACCGGCAGAATCAGCACGCCCAACCAGGCGACGATGCCCCACACCCAGCCGTCGCCGATATTGAAATCCTTGAATCGGGTGAGCGGCGTCACTGGAGCACGTTGCTCCGTCGGCGCCGCGCCCGCAGACATGCGCACGTACACCTGCCACGCGAGCGCCAGGCCGGCGATCGTCTGCAGCGCCAGCATCCCCGGCCAGGTGAGACTGATGAACCGCACCGTCGGCTCGTAAATCGGGAACGCATCGGGCGCCACTTCGACAATCGTCCGCATCGCGAGGCTCGCCTGCCGCGTCGCTTCCCAGGCGAGGCCGGCCCACGCCTCCGAGCCCCACATCACCTGAATCAGCAGGGCGCAAACCAGCCCCGCGGCAACCACGGACCGCAGGGCTTGCCGCAGAATGGCATCGGGGCTGAGCAACACCAGCGAGACGAACGCCGCGGTCGCGAGCACGATGTAGGCGCTGGTGACAGCGGGGAGCCGGCCGCCGCTGCCGCCGCCCACGACCAGCAGTGCGGCGCTTACGGCGCCGATCATGCCGGCGATCGTCTGCGACAACCCTCCCCAGCCGCGCCAGCCTCTTCCCGCGACGCCGCTCCTGCTCCCCGCCCTTCCCGCGGCCGGCTCGGATGTGGGCGCCAGGATCAGCAGCGCCGCGCAGGGCAGGCCGACCAGGCTCGCGGGCGCCCACAGCACGAACGCCAGCAGCGCCAGGAGCAGACGCCACCACGACGGTTTCGGGTTTATGCGGTGTGCCCTTTAATGTACGGAATCAAGGCCAGCTGCCGGGCGCGCTTGATCGCCGTCGCGAGCTGCCGCTGGTGGCGCGCGCACATCCCCGACAGGCGGCTCGGCAGAATCTTCCCGCGCTCGGTGAGAAAGCGGCTCAACGTCCGGTCGTCCTTGTAGTCCAGCACGCGCGCGCCGGACTCGCACACGGGACAGGTCTTGGCTGGGCGTCTCACGCTTCCTCCTCCTCGAGCTCGTCTTCTTCAGGGGCGACGACCGCCGCGACCACCGGCTTCGGCTGCTCCCGCGACGCCTCGACGCACATGTACCGCAGCACGCCCTCGTCGAGCTTCACCGCCCGCTCGTATTCGGGCAACAGGTCGCCCGCCGCCTGAAACTCGGCGACGACGTAGTAGCCGGTGTCTTTCTTCTTGATCTTGTACGCCATCGTGCGCTTGCCCCAGTGGGACACGTTCGACAGCGTGCCTTTGCCGTCCTTGGTCAGGAGGGCGTGAAAGCGATTGAGTTTTTCGGTGATTGCCGGCTCGTCCAGGGCACTATCAAAAATGTAGACTGTCTCGTACCGACGACTCATGCCACCTCCCTTTGGTCATAGGTGACCCGGTGCGGTGGAAGGCACCGAGTAGGGGATATGTTTTGCGCGGTGAAAGATCGTCACGGAGAGGCATCAAGCGCAAGGATGTGGTATTGTAGAGGTACGAACGTGATGGCCTTGCCCCTGGTTACGGCGACGATCGTCGCCTTGTCTCAGCAGCTCCCGGGCGACACCACCGGCCGGATCAACGGCTGGGCGATCTCCTCCTTCAACGGACGTCCCATTGCCGGCGTGATGATCTCCGCGCCGGAGGTTCACAAGTTTGTCGTCACGGACTCGACCGGTCGGTTTGTCCTCGCCGGCCTGCCGACCGGACGGCACGCGATCCGCGTTTCGTACGAAGGTCGCGACACCCAGGACTACCCCTTCGAACTCCAGGACCAGGAGAACAAACAGATCGCCGTCGTGCTCGACGTCGACGCCACCGATCTCGATCCGATCGTCGTGGAAGCCCGGCAGCCCAACCTGTGGCGCGACCTGGCGGGATTTTACGAGCGGCGGCGGGCCTACAGCGGCTTCGCCCACTTTTTCACGCGGGAAGACATCAGTCGCGCGCGGCTGGCGAAGCTCAGCGGCCTGCTCACGCTGGAAGGCATCGTGAACCGCTGCTCACGCTATCAGGAGTGTCGTCCTACACGATTCACGCGTGGCAGGCTCTGCGCCGTGCCGATCAGCGTGGACGGGGTTGCGCAGCGCGAGTTTGATTACGACCACATCGCGGTCAACGACGTGGCCGGGGTGGAAGTGTACCGCGGTGTGCCGCCCGCCGACCTGAGCGCGTCGCTCGTGCCCGGGCCGGGTTCGTCGACCTGGATGGGTGCGGGGCTGTCCGCCGCCGGCTCCTGTGGCCTGGTGGAGATCTGGACGCGCTAGACGTTGAAGCGGAATAGCAGAATGTCGCCGTCCTTCACCAGGTAGTCGCGCCCTTCACTTCTGACGAGGCCTTGTTCGCGGGCACCCTTGTAGCTGCCCGCTTTCACAAATTCCGTAAATCCGACGGTTTCGGCGCGAATGAAGCCGCGCTGGAAATCGGAGTGGATCTCGCCCGCCGCATCATACGCGGTTTCCCCGCGGTGCATAGTCCAGGCGCGCACCTCGTTCTCTCCGACGGTGAAAAAGGTCTGCAGGCCGAGCAGGCGATAGCCGGCGTGAATCAGGCGGTCGAGCCCCGGCTCGGAGACGCCCGCGCTCGCGAGATACTCGCGGCGCTCCTCCCCGGCCAGCTCGCCGAGCTCGGCTTCGAATTTCGCGGAGAAGGGGACGATCTCCGCTTCTTCGTGATGGCTCTGCACCGCGGCCCGGAGCTTGTCGATCCATTTGCCGCCCCCGGAGGCGAGGTCGTCCTCGTTCACGTTGGCCGCGTAGAGGATCGGCTTGGCGGTGAGCAAGCCGAGCGTGCGGAGGAACTTGATCGCGTCGGCGGTTTCCCCCGCTTCGCGCGCGCCGCGCCCGCCGTTCAACTCCGCGACGACGCGCTCGAGCAACACGAGCTCCTGCTGCGCCTCCTTGTCGCCGGCGCGCGCCGACTTGCGCGTCTTGTCGAGCCGCCGCTCGACGACCGCCAGGTCGGCCAGTGCGAGCTCGCTCGTGATGACGTCGTGGTCGCGCACGGGGTCGACCGGGCCCATCACGTGGACCACGTCGGGATCCTCGAAGCTGCGAATCACGTGCACGACGGCGTCGACTTCGCGAATGTGCGACAGGAACTGATTGCCGAGTCCTTCGCCCTGCGACGCGCCCTTCACCAGCCCGGCGATGTCGACGAACTCGACGACCGCGGGAATCTTCTTCTTGGGCTTGACCACCTCGTTCAGCTTTTCGAGCCGCGGGTCGGGAACCTCGACCACTCCCACGTTGGGCTCCACGGTGCAGAACGGATAGTTCTCCGCCGCGGCCGCTTTCGAGGACGTCAGCGCGTTGAAGAGTGTCGATTTCCCGACATTGGGAAGGCCAACGATTCCGAGACGGAGCATCAGCCCTTAAGCCACTTCTCGACCGCCTCGATCAGCTGCGGCAGGAGGGACTCGACCTGCTCGCGCTCTTCCGGCTCGAAGGGATTGAGGACGTACTCGGCCCAGTCACCGATTCCTTCCGGCAGCGGGCCCACCCCGATGCGGAGCCGCGCGTACTGCTGCGATTGCAACGCGCCTTCGATGCTCTTGAGCCCATTGTGCCCGCCGGCCGATCCCTCGGTCCGAAACCGGAACGTGCCGAGGGGGATTTGGAAATCGTCGACGAGGATGAGCAGATCACGCGCGGGATCGAACGTGGGCTCGGCGCGCAGCGACGCGAGCGCCGTGCCGCTGCGGTTCATGAACGTCGTGGGCTTGAGAACGCGGACGGGAACGCCCAGGGCACTGCCTTCCGTCGCGCGTGCGCGCTCGGCGCGCCGGAAGGGCGGGAGCTGCCAGTGTTCGGCGACGGCGTCGGCGAGGAGAAAGCCGGCATTGTGGCGCGTCGCCGCGTATTCCGGACCCGGATTGCCCAGGCCGACGACGGCGCGCAGAACCTACTCTTCCTTCTTGCCCTTGGGCTTCTCCTCCGCTTTCGGAGCAGCTTTCGTCTCGGGTGCCGCCCCCCCCGCGGCCCCTTCGACTTCCTCGCCTTCCTCACCCTCGCGAACCTTGCGGATGAGCTCAGGCTCGGCGACTTCGGTCGCGGCCTCGGGCGTCGGCGCGGCCACTTCTTCGGCGCGCGGCGGGACGACGGTCGCGATCGTCAGGTCCGCGCCGGTCAGGATGACGGCGTTCGGGATCGTCAGGTCACGCGTGTGCCGCGAGTCCCCGATCTTCAGCGCGGTGACGTCGAGCTCGACGCGGTCGGGAATGTGCTCGGGCAGCACTTCGATTTCGACTTCGCGCGTCACCTGGTCGAGCACGCCGCCGGCGTTCCGCACGCCGTCGGGTGTGCCGACGAGGTGCACGGGGACCTTCAGGGTGACCTTCTCGTCCGCCTTGATCTCGTAGAAATCGACATGGATGATGTCGGGGCGGAGCGGGTGGCGCTGGATTTCGCGAATCAGCGCCCGCGCCTTCTTGCCGTCGACGGTGAGGTCGATCAGCGTGCTCTCGGGTTCGATGCCCGTGAGCGCCTTCTCGAGCGCGAGCGCGTCCACCATCAGCGGCTGGGTCGCGCGGCCGTGGCCGTAGATCACGGCCGGAATCTGTTTCTGGAAGCGCGCCTGCCGCGCCGCGCCCTTGCCTGTTTTCTCCCGCGCCGTCGCGGAGAGACTCACCGTCTGTGCCATGACTGCAGTCCTTAGTTGCTAGTTCCTAGTCGAACAACGAGCTGACCGATTGATTCGAATGCTCATACCCGATCGCTTTCGCCATCAGACTCGCGATCGACAACACCTTCAGTTTTTCAAAGATCCGCTCGTCCGGAATGCGGATCGTGTTCGTCACCGTCACTTCTTCGATCGGCGCGGCGCGCAGCCGCTCGACCGCCGGGCCGGACAACAGCGCATGCGTCGCGAACGCGAAGATGCGCCGCGCGCCCAGCCGCTTCAGCGCCGCCGCCGCCTCGGAGATCGTCCCCGCGGTGTCGATCATGTCGTCGGGGATGAGGCAGTCCTTGTCCTCGACTTCTCCGACGACGTTCACGACTTCGGCGATATTCGCCGAGGGCCGCCGCTTGTCGATGATCGCGAGCGACGCGTCCAGCCGTTTCGCGAAGCCGCGGGCCATCTTGGCCGATCCGACGTCGGGCGCGACGATCACCGGCTGGTACAGCTGCTTCGTCCGGTAGTGGCTCACGAACGCCGGAGCCGCGTACAGGTGATCCACCGGAATGTCGAAGAACCCCTGCACCTGATGGGAATGAAAGTCCATTCCCAGCACGCGGTCCGCGCCGGCGTGTGTGATCAGATTCGCCACGAGCTTGGCGCTGATCGCGACGCGCGGCTGGTCTTTCCGGTCCTGGCGCGCGTAGCCGAAGTACGGGAGCACTGCGGTGATGCGGGCGGCGCTCGCGCGCCGCGCCGCGTCGATCAACAGCAACAGCTCCATGTAGTTTTCCGCCGGCGGGTTCGTGGGCTGGATGATGAAGACATCCCGCCCGCGCACATTCTCGTCGATCTTGACGAAGAGCTCGCCGTCGGCAAACCGCCGCAACGTCACCGCGCACAGCGGCTGTCCCAAATGCTGGGCCATCTCCTCGGCGAGGGGCCGATTGGCCGTGCCGGCGAGGAGCAGCAACTGGCTGCGTGACAACGACAAGTCCCGCATCGGGCCACGGAAAGTAGTCGGCAAAGCGCGTGTCGCCAAGGCCTTACCGGTTGGGGTAGCGGACCGTATGCTAAGGTCGTGGACGACCTCCAGTCCCGCCTCGCGGATGGCCTAGGCGGTCGCTACACGCTCGAGCGCGAGCTCGGCCGCGGCGGCATGTCGATCGTCTACCTGGCGATCGACCATCGCAACGAACGCCGCGTCGCCCTCAAGGTGCTCCGACCGGAGCTCGCCCACTCGCTCGGACCCGAGCGCTTCCTGCGCGAGATCAAGGTCGCCGCCGGCCTCACCCACCCCCACATCCTGCCGCTGTTCGACTCCGGTGTCGCGGGTGGTTTGCTCTTCTACACGATGCCCTACGTCGAGGGCGAGACGCTGCGCCATCGCCTGATCCGCCAGCGCCGCCTGCCGGTCGCCGAGGCGGTGACGATCGCGCGGGACGTCGCTGATGCGCTCGACTACGCGCACACCCAGAACATCGTCCACCGCGACATCAAGCCCGAGAACATCCTGCTCGAAGCGGGGCATCCGGTCGTCAGCGATTTCGGGATCGCGCGCGCGATCAGCGTCGCCGATGCGTCGCGCATGACGGGGACAGGTATCGTCGTCGGGACGGTCGACTACATGAGTCCCGAGCAGGCGAGTGGGGAGGAAGTCGACGGCCGGAGCGACATCTTCAGCCTGGGATGCGTCCTTCACGAGATGCTCATCGGCCGCACGCCCTTTCCCGGCGGCACGTCCGTCGGGCGGCCGCGGTCGGTCTCGCAGGAGCGGCGGGAGATTCCGGTCGAGGTCGAGTATGCGATCGAGGTTGCGCTCGCGAAGCGGCCGGGCGAGCGGTTTGCGACTGCGCGCGAGTTTGCGGAGGCGCTCAAGCCGCCCGAGGCGACGAGTTCGGCGCGCCGGTCCAAGCGCCTGTGGCGCACGTGGGGAGCGGTGGCCGCCGCCCTGGCGTTGACCATCGGGGTCCTGCTCCCGCGCTTGCTCCGTGCCAGTCTTGATCCATCGCTGTACGTGGTGGTGCCGTTCGGCCACCGCGCAGGTGCGGCGCCGAAGCTGATCAGCGGCGATCAGTGCGAAGCACTGCTCGTCGAGGCGTTCGGTCGCTGGGACGACGTCCGTCTCGTGGATGGCTTGCGGGTTCACGATCTGCGTTCGCGGCGCCCCGCCGACACGTTGAATCTTGAGGAAGCGCTCGCCCTGGCGCGCCAGCTCGGTTCCGGCCGTCTGGTTTGGGGCGAAGTCGCGCAGTTCGAGGATACGGTTCTGGTACGCGCGGCGCTGTATGACGTGCGCGGTGGCGGGACGACCCTCCGCACCCACAGCGTGCGGTTCGGCGCCGACGCGCGCGACATCTCCGCGAAGTTTCGCGCGCTGGCCGACTCCCTGTTGCTCGGTCATATGCGCTCGCCCGAGGCGGCGGCGGGGCTCGTCGGCACGCGCCTGCTCAGCGCCTGGCAATCCTATGAAGCGGGGCACGACGCGCTGGCGGAATGGAATCTCGACGGGGCCGAGCGCGGATTCCGGAACGCGATTCAACTCGATCCAGAGTATCCCCATGCCAATCTGTGGTTAGCGCAGACGCTGGCCTGGGCCGGTCGTCCCGTCCCCGAATGGCGTCCCTACGCCATGGTGGGAGGCCGATCGACCAATCCCTTCGGGTTTCATGATCGTTCGCTGTCGCGCGCTTTGGTGCGCCTGGCGAATGAGGAGTATCCCCAGGCGTGTGCCGAGTATGGAGCGATGCTGTCGCGCGACAGTCTCGATTTCGCGGGCTGGTTTGGACTCGGCGAGTGTCAGAGCGGCGATCACGTGGTTCTTCGAGACACGACCATCCCGTCCCGGTGGCGGTTTCGGTCCAGCTTCCGCGGGGCAGCTCATGGGTATCAGCGCGCCCTTGAGCTCATTCCTTCCGTCCATCGGGCCTTCGCCGGTGTGGCATTCACGCGCCTCGTCCGGCTGTTCTATGCGGAGCCAGGTATTTATCGCAGCGGCTACGCGCTCACGCAGGACACCGTGTTGTTTGGGGCCTGGCCGGAGTTGCTCCACGACACACTCGCGTTCACACCGGTGCCGCTGGCGGATCTTTTTGCGGGCAAGCCGGGCGTGATTCCCCGGTCCATGAACGCCGCCGTCGCCCAGAACCGCGACCTCCTGCGGCGCATCACGCTCAACTGGGTTCACGCGTTCCCGAGGAGCCCGGATGCACATGAATCGTTAGCGCTGGTGTTGGAATCGCTGGGCGAGCTGGGGGAGACGGGCGACCCGGAACGTTCCGCCTTGCGGATGGTGCGAACCGCGGAACCGTTCGCCACGGACCCAATTCAACAACGCCGCCTGGGAGCGTCTGAGGTTCGTCTCCTCGTGAAGCTCGGTGAGTTTGCGGCCGCGCGGACGCGTGCGGAGGCGGTGCTCGACGGGTGGCAGCGCGTCGGCGCGGCCGAGGCGGCGGAAATGTCGGGTCTCGCGGCGCTCACCGGCCACGTCTTCACCGCTGCGACGCTGCTGTCGCGCAGCGCCCCCGTCGATACCTTCTTTACCTGGTCAGGCGTTCGAGTGGTGCCGCCGCGTCCGGCCGCGGAGCCGGCGCTCGCCTTGGTGGCGTACGCGGCGTTCGGCGCACCACGGGAGAGCGTCACAGCCGTTCGCCGCCGCGCAGAGCAAGCGATCCTGAATTGGGCTGACGAACGTCGTCGTCCCATGGTGCGCCAGGCGCTGCTGAATTTTCCCGATGTCCTCGCGTTTCCCGTTGTCGGGTTGAGCGACTTACACGGACCAGAGACCGGTGGCACCTACCTCCTGGCGATGCAATGGGCGTTGGCGCACGGTGACACGGCGACCCTGCGCGCCCGCTTCGCCTGGCTTGCGGATATGCGCCATGATGTTCGTCCTGGCGACCTTACCTCCTACACGATCTATCATGAAGCGCTCCTGGCGCTGGCCTTGGGTGACACGGCCACTGTGGTCAAACACCTCGATGACTTCCTCGGCGCACTGCCGACGGCCAGCGCCACACTGGTGACGGCCGCATCGGAGACGGCCATGCTTGTCCGGATCATGGTTTTGCGCGCCGAGCTCGCCGTTGCGCAAGGCGATATCAGCGTGGCGAAGCGTTGGGGAGCGGCCGTTGCCACACTCTGGGGCAGCGCCGATCCACCGTTGCAACAGACCGTCCAACAGATGCGTGAGCTCGCCGCACGAGGCGGCGGCGGTTAATCGCTGTGGTCCTCAAAGGAGGAACCATGAATCGGATGACCCCGAGGGTCGGTGCGCTCCTCGTTGGGATGCTGGGGAGTTCGGTCTCTACAGCGCAGTCCCAGGTTTCTCGTCGACCTTCGTTTGCGGTCGTGGACTCCGCGCATCCAACCGACGAGGCGCTGCGCGCCTACATTCGCTCCTTGAATTTCTTGAGTGATCACATTTCGGGCGACCAACGTATGTTGGATGCCGCCCACGCCAATCTTGTCCTGCGCGCGGAGCCAGTCGTCGACAATTACCTCATAACGGAGGGGCAGTTGCATGTGGCGGGCCGTATCACCGCTCGGCTTGTGAATCGTGGCGCCGATCCGATTGACCGGTTCGCACTCGCGCCGAAGGGCACGACGTACTTGTGGATTCAGTACGCCGGTGAATCGCCTAGAGGGGTATTGATTTCAACCGATTCCACGGGGGGGATTCTTCGCCGCGTACCGGTTCGAGTCAACCCACTACGGCTCGCGCATCCGCGGTTCGTCAAGCAGGCACTCGCACGGCTCGGCACCGATTCGACCGGCACGATGGTGTTGGTCTTATGCGCCCCCTGTCCGCCGTATGGATGGTGTCGAGCCGATTCCGTGGGGACCGCCGCCTGGTACTGAACGGATCGCGAACGTCTGCGGCACCAAACGCGTATAACGAGTGACCATCTATTCGGAGACACTCGTTATGCGCGCACTTGCCGCTGCAACACTCTTCGCTCTCCTGGCGAGTTCCGCGCTCGCCCAGAATCCGACTCCGCCCGCGGGCGGGCCGGATATGGCCCAGCGCCGCTTCCAACCGCCCCCAGATCACTGGATGACGATCGACTCGCTCAGCCAGGCTCTGGGCCTGAGTGCCGATCAACGCACGAAAATCACCCCGGCCCATACCGCACTGAACGGTGTGATGAAGGACGCCGCCGCGCGGCGCCAGGCCATCCGGCAGCAGATGCTGGCCTCCGGCGGATTTACTCCCGGGCAAGAGCCTACACCCGCGCAGCGCGCCAAATTCGACAGTGTGCGTACGGAAATGGAGGGGTTCCAGGCTGAAGCCGATCAGTGGTACGGCGCCATCCGCAATAATCTCACGGCGTCCCAGCAGGTGAAGTTCGATTCATTGCCCAAGCCCCGGGTCATGGGGCGCATGGGAGGCGGACCGCCTCGCCAGTAGCTATCGTTCCGGTCCACTCTCATCGGATCCGAAACGATGCTGCGTCGTCTTTACCTACCTGCTGTTGTCGTTGCCGGGCTGGGCAGCACGCTCGCTGCCCAGCGCCCGGCAGCCGACTCGAGTCTCCTCACCGTCGATCGCATCTTCGCATCGACTGAGTTTCGCGGCGGATCGCTCACGGCGCTCGTCTGGCTGTCGGATGGCACCGGCTACACGACGCTGGAGCGGGCGGTCGGCGGCAAAGCCGGTCAGGATCTGGTGCGCTACGACGCCGAGACGGGCCTCAAGACGATCTTGGTGCCGGCGGCGCGGTTGGTGCCGCCCGGTGACACGACGCCGCTCAATGTCGAAGAGTACAGCTGGTCGGCCGACGGCCGGCGCCTCCTCATCTTCACCAACTCGCGGCAGGTGTGGCGCACGAATACGCGCGGCGACTACTGGGTGCTCGATCTCGCGGGCTGGACGCTCAAGAAGCTCGGCGGCACCGGTCCCGCCTCGACGCTCATGTTCGCGAAGTTCTCGCCCGACGGCGGGCGGGTGGGCTGGGTTCGCTACGGCGAGTACAACCTCTACGTCGAGGACATCGCGGGCGGCAAGATCACGCAGCTGACGCGCGACGGCTCGCGGACCACGATCAACGGCACGTTCGACTGGGTCTACGAAGAAGAGCTCGGTTTGCAGGACGGCTGGCGCTGGAATCCCGACGGGCGGTCGATCGCCTACTGGCAGCTCGATGCGACCGGCGTGCGCGACTTCCTCCTTTATAATGCCACGGACTCGTTGTACGCGTTCACGACACCGGTGCAGTACCCGAAAGCCGGGCAAACGAACTCCGCCGGTCGAGCGGGGGTGGTGAGCGCCGCGGGTGGCGAGACGCGGTGGCTGAATATCCCCGGCGATCTGCGCAACAATTATATCGCGCGCATGGAGTGGGTGCCCGCCAAGGGCGGGTCGAAGGAGCTCGTCATTCAGCACATGAACCGGCTCCAGGATACCCTGCACGTCATGCTGGCCGACGCGGAGACGGGGCAGGCGCGGACGCTGTTCACCGAAGCGGATGTGCCGTGGGTCGATCATTTCGATCAGCTGCAGTTTTTGAACGGTGGGAAGGACATCCTCTGGATGTCGGAGCGGAGCGGCTGGTCGCAACTGTACCTGATACCGCGCGACGGCGGCGCGCCGCGGCCACTGACGAACGGAGATTTCGACGTCTTTGGGGTACAGCGCGTGGACACGATTGGGAAATGGGTCTACTACGTCGCCTCACCGGACAACCCGACCCAGCGCTACCTCTATCGCATCAACTACGCGAAGCGCGGGCCCGCGCAACGCCTCACGCCCCAGGGCGAAACGGGCTGGCACGCCTACGCGATGTCGCCCGGCAGCCGGTACGCCGTCCACACGTACTCCCGCTTCGGCGTGCCACCGACGATCGCGCTCGTGAGTCTGCCGGACAATCGCACGCTGCGGACGCTGGTGGACAATGCCGAGCTCAAGGCAAAACTCGCGGGGCTGCGGCTGGGCGCGACGGAGTTCCGGCAAATCGATATCGGCAGCGGCATCAAGCTCAACGCCGCCTTCATCAAGCCGCCGCATTTCGACTCCACGGCGCGCTATCCCGTCTTCTTCTATGTCTACGGTGGCCCGGGATCACAGACCGTGACCGACAACTGGGGCGGCCAGAACTACCTCTGGTATCAGATGCTCGCGCAGCGCGGCTACATCGTGGCGAGCGTCGACAACCGCGGTACGGGCGCGCGCGGGAAAGCCTGGCGCAAGATCATTTACAAGCAGCTGGGTGTCGTGGAGACGCAGGACCAGGCCGCGGCCGCACGGGCGATCGGGCGCTTGCCGTACGTTGACTCGACGCGCATCGGGATCTGGGGCTGGAGCTACGGCGGGTTCATGACGCTCAACGCGCTGACGCAGGCGCCGGATGTGTATCGCATGGGCATCGCGGTCGCGCCGGTGACGCACTGGAAGTACTACGACACGATCTACACGGAGCGGTACAACGGCCTGCCACAGGATAACGCCGCCGGATACGACAAGGGCTCACCGCTCACGTACGCCAAGAACCTGCGCGGGCGGTTGCTCATCGTGCACGGCTCGGGCGACGACAACGTGCACTTCGAGAACACGCTGGCGATGGTCAACGCGTTCGTCGATGCGAACCGGCCGTTTTCGCTGATGGTGTATCCGAACCGCAATCACGGGATCTACGGCGGCAACACGCGCCAGCATCTGTACACGCTGCTGACGAAGTTTGTGGAAGACAACCTGCCGGCGGCGACGACCACGGGAGGGACTAGGGCGGCGCTCCCGTAGGCTGGCCGTGCGCGCTTCGATTACCGCCCTCGCCTGGTTCACACTCGTCACCCTCGAAGGGTGCGAGCGGCCGAGCCCTCCGGGCGGCGGCGCCCCCCGGGCGGGGCACGTGTTCATCGTGACCGAGGAGAACCATGATTACGCAGCGGTGATCGGCAGCCCATCGATGCCGTACCTGAACAGTCTCGCGCAACAGCACGGCCTCGCGACCCAGTACTACGCCAACACGCATCCGTCCATCGGCAACTATTTCATGCTGGCGACGGGTCAGGTCATCACGAACGACGACAGCTATTCCACGATCGTGACCGTGGACAACGTCGTGCGCCGCCTGCTGGCCGCGGGCAAAACGTGGAAGTCGTACGCCGAGGATCTGCCGTCGGTCGGCTACACGGGGCCCGACGTGGGACGGTACGCGCGCAAGCACAACGTGTTCGCGCTGCTGTCCGACGTCGCGACCGACTCGGCCCAGCGCCGCAACCTCGTGCCGTTCACGCAGTTCTCAACCGACCTCGCCAACGATGTGCTCCCGGACTACTCGAACATCGTGCCGAACCTGTGCAACGACGCGCACGACTGTTCTCTGGCCACGGCCGACACCTGGTTGCAGAACAACATTGCGCCGCTGCTCGCGAGCGCGGTGTTCCAGCGGGACGGCCTGCTGATCATCACGTTCGACGAATCGGGGAGCGACAACACGCACGGTGGGGGGCGGATCGCATGGATCGTCGTGGGTCCCAAGACGAAAGCGACGCACCAGTCGACCACGCTGTACCAGCATGAGAGCACGCTGCGTCTGACGCTCGAGGCGTTAGGGGTCACCCAGTTCCCCGGAGCGGCGGCCGCGGCGCCCGCTATGACGGAGTTTTTCACGCCGACAGTGACAGCTATGGTCCGGTCTGCCGCTGCGGCTACTCAGTGAAGCGACGATCGTCTTGAGGATCTCTGGATGTCGACGCGAAGGCCAGGCGGGCTATAGGCCCGACGGCTTGTTCTTCAGCCGCCCGATCACGACGGTCACGTTGTCCTCGCCGCCGCGGTCGAGCGCCAGCTGGATCAGCCGCCGGCAGGACTCCGGTGCCGTGCGGATCGCCTGGAGCTCGGCCTCGATCTCCTCGTCGCCCACATGGCGGGTGAGGCCGTCGGTGCAGAGCAGGACCACATCGTCCCAGCGACAGTCGGTGGCGTGGATGCGCGGCGTCATGTCGCGCCCGCCAAGAGCACTCGCGAGGATGCCGCGGAGTGGGGAACGGCGCGCCTCCGTCTCGGTCAGGGCGCCCTGTTCGACCAGCGCTTGAGCCATCGTCTGGTCCTCGGTCATGCGCTCGAGCCGACCGTCGCGCAACCGATAGCAGCGGCTGTCGCCCACCTGGATCACGTACGCGTGCGGCCAGAGGGCAGCAATCATGGTGAGCGTTGTCGCCCCGCCGTGCCCGCCGTATTCCTTATTCCCTTCCTCTACCAGTACGTCGTGGCTCTTGAGCACCGATTTCTCGAGCTCTGAGACGAAGGTCGCTTCGTTGTTGGAGTCGAGCCGGCGATACAGATCCATCAGGTGCGTGACGTGGTGCGCGATGGTCTTGACCACCGTGCCACTCGCGGCCTGGCCGTCGGGCCGGCCGCCCACGCCGTCGGCCACGAGGAGGATGTGTCCCCGCGACTCGCTGATCAGGGTGGTGATGTCCTCGGGAGGCAGGCTCGACTGGTGCACGCGCAGCAGCTTGTGCAGGCTCGCGATGAGAAACTGATCCTGATTGTCCGAGCGCACGCGGCCACGATCGCTTAGGCCGTAGAGGTCAATATTGGTCGACGTCGGGCGCGGTTCGGCGTCAGCAGGCGAGATGGAGACCTGTCTCGGCGCAGTCATCGCCGGAAACATGCTGCCCGTTCGCGCGGCCGGCCAGCCTCGGGGAGAGGGCCCCAGAGTCTCGCCGATGGCTCAGCGAACGGTCAGCAAACGCTCCGCAAACGCTGAGAGCTCAAGTTATCGGCTGTCCAGCTCTTCGGAGGAGCCGATGATCAGCGTACGTCGCTTTTGTAGAGCTGTTGCCCCGCTCAGTGTGTTGCTCGCCTGCCGGCCCGAATCTGACTCCATCGTTGCCGGGCTTCTGGCGGATCGCTTCGCCAGCTCCGAGTGGTCCGAGCCGGTGAACCTCGGCCCGGTGATCAACTCCAGCGCGGTCGAGGCCAACGCCGGCCTCTCGTCCGACGCGCACACACTGTTCTTCGTCTCCACACGCACCGGCGGTCTCGGCAACCTCGATATCTGGATGTCGCACCGCCGCTGTCTGGCCTGTGATTGGGAAGCCCCGGTGAATCTCGGTGCGCCGATCAACAGCGACGCGATCGACGCCGCCCCGACGATGTCCGAAGACGGGCGCCTCCTGTTTTTCTATAGTACGCGTGGCGGTGGTTTCGGCCTCGGCGACGTTTACGTCTCCCATCGCGTGAGCACCGGCGCGGACGGGGACGTCTGGGGCCCTCCGGTGAACCTCGGACCGGATGTGAATACCGCGGCCAACGAGCAGGGCTCGTTTTACGTGCATGAGCCAGGAGAGCCGAACGCCTTCGTGTACTTCAATCGACCCACCGCCGGCGGCAGCCTCGACATCTATCGAGTTGCGGTGTCGAATGACGGCGACGCGCTCGGCCCTGCGGTCCTCGTCCCGGAGTTGAGCGACCCGACCGCGACCGACCAAAAAGTAGCGGTGAGCACGGACGGTCACGAGCTGCTGCTGTCCTCGATGCGGGCGGGAGGCTTCGGCAACTTCGACATCTGGCGCTTCACCCGCCAGTCCGCCCAAGACCCCTGGTCGAATCCAACCCATTTGGACGCGCCGATCAACACTCCGGATCTCGATTCGCAACCGGTGCTCTCGCGCGACGGTCGCACACTGATCTTCACGTCGATCCGGCCGGGTGGTTTCGGCATGCAAGACCTGTGGATGTCGACGCGGAGCCCGGGCGGGCAGTAGCGCGATGCGCAATTGGCCCCCTAGGATTCGAACCTAGATTAACGGATCCAAAGTCCGCTGTCCTGCCATTGGACGAGGGGCCAGCAAGCTGCGGGACTTCAAGTTAATGAGGGGCGAGCCCGGATGCTCGCCCCTTCTCGTTGACCGTCGTAGCTTTCCCGCGTGACCGCACACCGTTACCCGAACAGCCATGTCTTCTACCGCAAGCTGGGCTACGAGTACCCGAAGATCGTGCGCGGCGAGGGCTGCTGGCTCATCGACGAGCGCGGCAAACGCTACCTCGACGCCGTCGGCGGCGCCTACGTCGCCAACATCGGCCATTCCAACCCCGAAATCGCCGACTCGATCGCCAAGCAATGCCGGCAATACGGCTATCTCTCCGGTACGATGTTCACCAACGGCCCCGTCGAGGACCTGGCCGATGAAATCGCCGCCACCCTGCCAGGCGATCTCTCCAAGGTCTACTTCCTCTGTAGTGGGTCGGAGGCCGTCGAAGCCGCGCTGAAGCTGGCGCGGCAGTACTGGATCGAGCGCGGCCGACCCGACAAGCATCGCATCATCGCCCTCGGCCCCGGCTACCACGGCAGCACGCTGCTCGCCTTGTCTGCATCCGCGCGCGAGGCCTACAAGGCGATGTTCCGCCCCTGGCTCGTCGACGTCCACCGCATCCCGGCGTCCTATCCCTACCGCTGCGAGTGCGGCGGCCAGAACGCCTCCTGTCCCGTCTGCAGCGGCAACGTCCTCGAAGAGGCCATCACCGAGCTCGGCGCCGAGAATGTCGCCGCGTTCATCGCGGAACCGGTCGGCGGCTCCTCGACCGGCGGGTCGACGCCTCGTCCCGAGTACTTCCGCCGCGTGCGCGAGATCTGCGACCGGCATGACGTGTTGTTCATCGCCGACGAGGTGTTGGTCGGCGTCGGCCGGACCGGGACCTGGTGGGCGATCGAGCCCTACGGCGTCGCGCCTGACATCATGACGCTGGGGAAAGGGATCTCCGGCGGTTACGCGGCGCTGTCGGCCATCGCGGCGCCTGAGAAAATCGTGGACGCTGTGGCCAACGGCTCCGGGAACTTCATGCACGCGCAGACATTCTCGCATCACCCGGTTGCGTGCGCCGCCGGCGTCGCGACGATGCGCTACCTCAAGCAGCACAAGCTCGTGGAGCGCTGTGCGCAGATGGGGCGCGTGCTGCACGAGCGGCTGCGGTTCCTCACCGACCTGCCGCACGTGGGTGACGTCCGTGGGCGTGGACTCCTCGCCGGCATCGAATTCGTCGAAGACAAGACGAGTCGAGCCCCGTTCCCGCGGTCGGCAAAATTCGCGGAACGATTCACCGATGCGGCACTCGATGCCGGGATCACGGTGTGGCCCAACGTCGGACACGCCGATGGCACGAACGGCGATCTCGTGATGGTCGCGCCGCCGTTCATCATTACGGAGCTGGAGATCGACGAGATTGTGGGGCGTTTGACCCAGGCGCTCGAGAAGACGCTTCTCAAGCTGACGGTTCGGACATGACGCCGGCCCGCGATTATCCCCGCATCGTCGTGCCGCCGCCAGGGCCAAAGGCCCGCGCGATCGTCGCCCGCCAGGACCGCTTCGCGTCGACGTCGTACCCCAAGGAGTATCCGCTCGTCGTGGCGCGCGGTGAGCGCGCCGTGGTCGAGGACGTGGACGGCAATCGCTTCCTCGACTTCATGGCAGGCATCGCGGTGGCGTCCACGGGCTACGGGCATCCCAAGGTCGTGAAGGCCGTCCAGGATGCCGCGGCGCGTTTCCTTCATATCTGCGGCTCGGACTTCTATTACGAGAGCTTCGCGGCGCTGTGCGAGCGTCTCGCCCAGGTCGCGCCCGGGCCGAGCAAGAAGCGCGTGTTCCTGTCGAACTCGGGCACGGAAGCGGTCGAAGGCGCGATCAAGCTGGCCCGGCACTCGACCGGCCGTCCCGCCATCGTCGGCTTCCTCGGCGCCTTCCACGGCCGGAGCTACGGCGGCCTCAGCCTCACGGCCAGCAAAGCGGTGCAGCGTTCGGGCTTCCCACCCTTCCTCCCCGAGATCCATCACGTCCCGTATGGCTATCGCTACCGCTGCGAGTATTGCCGCGGCGAGTCGGAGTGCACCAGGCGATGCACGTCGTGGATCGAGGAGGAGCTCTTCGCCAAGAAAGTGCCGCCCGATAGCGTGGCCGCGATTTTCGTCGAACCGATCCAGGGCGAGGGAGGCTACGTCGTGCCGCCGGCGGGCTATCTGCGAGACCTCCGCGAGCTGTGCGATCGCTACGGCATCCTGCTCGTCTGCGACGAGGTGCAGTGCGGCGTGGGACGGACCGGCAAGATGTGGGCGTGCGAGTACGAGGGGATCGAGCCGGACATTCTGCTGTCTGCCAAGGGCTTGGGAAGCGGCATGCCGATCGGCGCGATCATCGCGAAAGAGTCGATCATGAAATGGCAGCCCGGTGCGCACGGGACAACCTTCGGTGGCAACCCGGTGTGCTGCGCCGCGGCACTCGCCACACTCGAGATTGTCGAGCAGGAGCTGCTCCGCAACGTCACGAAGATGGGCGACCGCCTGATCGGCGGCGCGCGGAAGCTCCAGGACAAGTATGCCGCCATCGGCGACGTCCGAGGCCGCGGGCTCATGGTGGGCGTCGAATTCGTGAAGGACCGCGGCACGCGCGAGCCCGCCCCCGAGATCGTGCGCGAGCTGGTGGATCGCGCGTTCACCAAAGGCCTGCTGCTGCTCGGCTGCGGGAAGAGCTCGCTGCGGCTCGCGCCGCCGCTCGTCATCGACGAATACGACGTCGACACCGCTCTCCGGATCATCGACGAGTGCCTGCACGAGATGTCGGACTAGCGTCAAAAGTCATGTCGCTGCGGGACGCCGTCGCTCGCAACGTGCGCGACGGCGACGTCGTCGTCATCGAAGGCTTCACCCATCTCATCTCGTTCGCCGCCGGGCACGAGATCATTCGCCAGCGGCGCCGCGATCTGACGCTGTGTCGCCTGACCCCGGATCTGATCTACGACCAGATGATCGCCGCGGGCTGTGCGAAGAAGCTGGTCTTCTCCTGGGCCGGCAATCCCGGCGTCGGATCGCTGCACGCGTTCCGCCGCGCCGTGGAAGGCGGCACACTCGAGATTGAGGAGTACTCGCACTTCGGCATGGTGGCGCGCTTCTCGGCGGGCGCGGCGCGGCTGCCGTTCTGGACGCTGCGTGATTACGCGGGCACCGATCTCCCCAAGGCCAATCCCCGCATCAAATCGGTGACCTGCCCCTACACGGGCGAGGCGCTGGCCACGGTCCCGGCGTTGAATCCCGATGTGACGATCGTGCACGCGCAACGCGCCGACGCGCAAGGCAATGCGCAGATCTGGGGACTGCTGGGCGTCCAGAAGGAAGCGGCATTCGCGTCGGAGCGCGTGATCGTCGTCGTCGAGGAGCTGGTCGATGAGCGCGTGATTCGGTCGGATCCCAATCGCACGCTGATCCCCGCCGCCATCGTGAGTGCCGTCGTCGTCGAGCCCTGGGGTGCGCATCCTTCGTACGCGCAGGGTTACTATGACCGCGATAATGATTTTTACGTCGGCTGGGAGGAGATCTCGCGTGACCGCGCGGAGCTGGCACACTACCTCGATGAGTTCGTCTACGGTGTCCAGGATCGGGCCGAGTATATGAAGAAGCAGTCGAGGCTGATGGAGCGGCTCAAGGCGGGCGAGCAGCGCTGCGCCGGGGTGAACTACGGCTTCTGACGCACCCCCCTACACGCCCGACGAGATGATGGCCGCCGTGGCGGCGCGCGAGCTCGCGGATGGCGAGGTCGTGTTCGTCGGGATCGGCTTGCCGAACCTCGCCTGCAATCTGGCCCGGCGCACGCACGCGCCGAATCTCGTGCTGATCTACGAATCGGGTGCGGTCGGCGCGACGCCCTCCCGGCTGCCGGTCTCGATCGGCGATCCGGCGCTCGTGACCGGCTCGCTGATGGTGTGCGGCATGGCCGATGTGTTTCAGCTGTTTCTCCAGAACGGGCGGATCGAGGTGGGATTTCTAGGCGGTGCGCAGGTGGATCGCCATGGCAACATCAATACCACCGTCATCGGCGATTACAAACGGCCCAAGGTGCGCCTCCCCGGCTCCGGCGGCGCGGCGGAGATCGCGATTCACGCGCAACGGATTCTGATCGTGTCGAAGCTGTCGCCGCGCACCTTCCCGGAGCGCGTCGACTTCGTCACGAGTCCCGGCCAGCGGGTGAAGCGCGTGATCACCGACAAGGCGGTGCTCGAGCCGGACGACAAGGGGGAGCTCATGTTGGCCGCGCTGTACCCTGGCATTGAAGCCGCCGATGTGAAAGCCGCCGTGGGCTGGAATCTTCGCGCCAGGGCACGGCTGGATCGCCTCGATCCCCCGACGGCGGCAGAGCTTCAGCTGTTGCGGGAGGTTCTCGACCCCAAACGACTGTATCTCAAATCATGATCCTCGCACTCGCGCTGGTTCTTCAGACCAACACCGATTCTCTGGCGACCCGCGTCCGGCAGCTGGCCGACTCCTATGTCATCGCCTATTTCGAGCGCCATCCCGACGAAGCGACGCTCGATGGCGTCGCGAGTGGGCCGCACGATCGGCTGCCCGACAACTCGCCGGCCGCCATCACGCGCTGGCAGGAACGGGAAGATGCCTGGCTGGATCAGCTCCGACACATCGATCCCCGGCGGCTCGAGGGGAGACCGGAGGCCATCGCCTACGGGGTCATGCACGACGCCATCGAAGGCTCCGTCGCCACGCGCGTCTGCCGCTTCGAGCTCTGGAGCGTGGCGCACACGGGGGGTGGCTGGTTGTCGACCGTCACGTCGCTCGCGACGCTGCAAGGCGTGGGAACGGATCAGGCGCGGCGCCAAACGCTCGCGCGCTGGCGGGCGGTGCCTGCGTATGTCGCGACGGAGATGGCGAACCATCGTGAAGGATTGCGCCGTGGCTATACCGCGCCGCGCCACAACGTCGAGATCGCGCTGAAAGAGATCGACACCCTGCTGGCCACGCCGCTGGCCAGCTCACCGCTGTACGATCCCGCGCGGCGCGATTCCACGCCCGAATTCGTCGCCGAGCTGGGGCACGTGATCGAGCAGCAGATCCTTCCCGCGATGCGGCAATATCGCGATTTCCTGGCCGCCGAGTATCTCGATAAGGCACGACAAGAGATCGGCGTCTACGCCAACCCGCACGGACTCGACTGCTATCGCGCGAGCATTCGGGCGGTCACCGGCCTGACCCTCTCGCCCGACTCCGTGCACCGGATCGGGCTGGTGGCGGTCGACCAGCTCGAGAATGCCATGCAGCTGATCGCGACTCGAGCGTTCGGCACCAGCGACGTGTCCCGGCTGCTCGAGCGGCTGCGCGGCGACACCGCTTACACGTTCCGCACCCGCGACGAGATGCTGGCGGGCGCGCGCGACGCGGTGGCGCGTGCCCGCAGCGCGATTCCCAGGTATTTCGGCCGGCTGCCGCGCGCGCCGGTTGTCGTCGAGCCGTACCCGGCGTTCCGGGAGCGTCAGAGTGTGGGCGAGTGGAATCCGCCGGCCGAGGACGGCAGCCGGCCGGGCATCTACTACCTGTCCACCTATGACCCGCGGCACAAGTCGCGGGCCGATCTCGAGGCGTTGTCGTTCCACGAGACGATCCCCGGTCACCATCTCCAGGGCGCGATTGCGCTGGAACGTGGCGATTCGATTCCCGCTATCGCGCGGTACTTCTGGTCGCCGGGCATGGGCGAGGGGTGGGCCGAGTACGCCGAGCAGCTCGCCGACGAGATGGGGCTGTACTCGTCCGACACCGCGCGCTTTGGCATGCTGGCCGACATCACGCTGTCGGCGACGTTGCTCGTTGTGGATACGGGGATTCACGCGTTCGGATGGTCGCGCGAGGAGGCGATCGACTACATCCGTCAGCACACGCACGTCCCGTTGCTGCGCGCGGAAGTCGGCGTCGATCGCTATCCGGTGTGGCCCGCCCAGGGCTTGTCATACGGGCTGGGCCGCTTGGAGATCCGGCGGCTCCGGGCGATGGCGTATCAGCGGCTGGGCAAGCGATTCGACATCCGCGCCTTTCACGATCGCGTGCTCGAGAACGGCGCGGTCCCGCTTCCGATGCTCCGCGCCGCGATCGAGCAATGGATCGACGCCTCGCGCTAGCGGTGATGTTGTTCGTAGGGGCGCAGCCCGCTGCGCCCCTCCAGGCACAGCGCGCACCAGTTCTTCATCAAGTCGATCTCCCGCACGCTTACTACTGGCGCGAGATGTACGTCCCGCAGGTGACCAGCGGGCCGAGCTCGGTGACCTGGTCGCCGGACGGGACCGAGCTGATCTACTCCATGCAAGGCGCGCTGTGGCGCCAGCGGATTGGCTCGGACACGGCCGCGCAGCTCACGTCGGGCGCGGTCTACGACTATCAGCCTGACTGGGCGCCTGATGGACGAGCGGTCGTGTTTGCCCGCTACGCACACGACGCGATCGAGCTCGAGCTGCTCGATCTGGCGACCGGCACTATCACGCCGTTGACGTCGAACGGCGCCGTCAACCTCGAGCCGCGCTGGTCGCCTGACGGCTCACGCATTGCGTTCGTCTCGTCGGTCTACAACAGGCGCTGGCACATCTTCGTCCTGAGCCCGGCGGTCCCCGATGTAGGGGCGCAGCATGCTGCGCCCCTACGGATTACGGAAGACAACGACAGCAAGCTGCCGCGCTACTACTACAGCGCGTGGGACCATTACATCTCGCCCACGTGGTCGCCCGATGGAAAGGAGATCATGCTCGTTTCCAATCGTGGCCACATCCACGGGACCGGCGGCTTCTGGCGCATGGCGGCGCAACCCGGGGCGCCGCTGCGCGAGCTGCGCTACGAAGAGACGACCTGGAAGGCTCGTCCCGACTGGTCGCCGGACGGCAAACGCGTCGTCTACAGCTCCTATCTCGGCCGGCAATGGAATCAGCTGTGGCTCATGACGAGTGAGGGCGGCGATCCCTTTCCGCTCACCTATGGTGAATTTGACGCGACGGCGCCGCGCTGGTCACGCGATGGCTCACGCATCGCGTGCATCTCGAACGAGGGCGGCAACACCTCTCTCTGGGTGATCGATGTGCTGGGCGGCCGCAAGCAGCCGATCGAAGCGCGAGAACGGCGCTACCGCGAACCGATGGGAACGTTGCGCATCGGCGTGGCGGATCGCGCCGGCCGGCCTCTTGCGGCTCGGATTTCGGTGACGACGGCTGAAGGTCGAGGCTATGCGCCGGATGACGCGTGGCGTCACGCCGACGAAGCGTTCGATCGCTCAGAGCGCGAGTTCGAGTACTCCTATTTCCATTCCTCTGGATCGGCTGAGCTGACCGTACCAGCGGGCCGAGTGCACGTCGAAGTGTGGCGCGGGCCGGAGTACCGCGTGAGTCGTGCCGACGTGAACGTGCCGACGGGCCGACGTGTAGAGCACCGCATCGTGCTCGAGCGCATCGACAATCTTCCGGCACGCGGCTGGTGGAGCGGCGATGTGCACGTGCACATGAACTACGGCGGTGCCTACCGCAACGCCCCCGGGCATCTCGCCTTGCAAGCGCGCGCCGAAGACCTGCATGTGGTCGAGAACCTGATTGTGAACAAGGAGCAGCGGATCCCGGACATCGCCTACTTCCGCACGGACGCGGATCCCGTCTCGACCCCAACCTTCCTGCTGATGCATGCCCAGGAGTTTCACACCAGCGTCTGGGGCCACCTGGGGCTCCTCGGCCTGCGCTCGCACTACTTGCTCCCCGAGTACGCCGGGTACCCGAACACGGCCGCCGCGAGTCTCGCCCCGACGAATGCCACGGTCGCCGATCTCGCGCACGCGGAGGGGGCACTCGTCGGGTACGTGCACCCGTTCGATAGCAGGCCCGACCCGGCGGACACGACTGCTCCGCTGCTCTACGAGCTGCCGGTCGACGTCGCCCTCGGCAAAGTCGACTACCTCGAGGTCATGGGCTACTCGGACCACCTCATCACGTCCGAGATCTGGTACCGCCTGCTGAATTGCGGATTCCGGCTGCCGGCGGCGGCGGGGACGGATGCATTTCCCAATTTCGCGAGCCTGCGCGGACCGCCCGGCCTGGTCCGCACGTTCGTGCACTCGGGCACGACGCTGAAGCACGCGACGTGGCTGGTCGGAATCAAAGCGGGACGGACGTTCGTGACGAATGCGCCGCTGCTCGAGTTTTCGCTCGCGGGCCACGCGATTGGTGATGAGATCGCCGTACCGGTCGGGACGCAACGGCTCAGAGCGGTCGTGCAGCTGCGATCAAACGTGCCGATTGATCATCTCGAGATCATCGGGAATGGCAAAGTCGTCGTGACCGTGCCGCTCTCCCGGGACAAGATGACGGCCAACGACACCGCGTGGGTTCCGGTGAAGAGGAGTGGCTGGTACGTGCTGCGGGCCTACAGCGATCGCGCCGAGTTGCCGGTGCTCGATCTGTATCCGTTCGCGTCGACGAGCCCGACCTACGTCCGTGTCGCGGACGAGTCTGTGCGCTCGGCGGACGACGCCACGTTTTTCGTGCGCTGGATCGACCGGATGGACGCGCTGACGCGGGCGAGCACCGCCTGGAATACGCCGAGCGAGCGAGAGAACACGTTGCGGACACTGGCCGATGCCCGGGCGGTGTTCACAGCGGCGGCTGCGCCCTGACTCGCGACGTGGTTGGGCTGGGGGTTCAGCAGGCCGGCCGAGACGAACTGCTGCGGCTCGACGCGCTTGCGTATTGCCTCCATGAGGGAGCGCGTCTCGGGTGACGGCGTGACCTCGAGGTCGAGCGCGAGGCGGTCCGCGAATTCTTCATACTCACGGACGGCATCGGCGCGACGGCCGATATGGTCGAGCAGGCGCAGCAGGCGCCGCAGCGCGCTCTCATCATAGGGCCCGATTTCGACGCCCCGCCGCGCCCAACCCAGCGCTGCCACGTAGTTGCCGGTCGCCTCGTCCTGCTTGGAGAGCTCGAGCGTTGCCACCAGCGCTCGTTTGGTCAGATACTTCCGTTCCTGGTCCAGCCACTGCTCGAACTCGTTCGCGCCCGACACATGGAAGCCATGGAGCAGCTCGCCGCGGTATAACACGATCGCCGATCTCGCGTTGCCCAAATCGAGATCCTGTTCGAATTGCGCGACGTCGCACCACAGGCGCTGGCGGTCGACGCCCAATTCTTCCTCGCCACGACCGATCACGGCGCCGGCGCCAACCCCTTCACGCAGAGAATGCACCGCTTGTCGCAGGGCGTTCCGCGCGTGCGCCTGGTCGAGGTCCGGCCAGAATAGGGGAAGCAGGGAATCCCGGCGGTGGAAGCCTTTGGGTCGGGCGGCGGCGAGATAGGCGAGGAGCGCGACGCTCTTCGGCCGGCGCAGCACCGGCGCGACGTCGCGCCCGGTGTCTACAAGATCGAGGGACCCCAACAGCTGAAGCTTGAGCACCTAACGGCCGCCTAACGCTTGGCAAGCCCTACAAGTGGTAGGCTCCGGGCCGGGTTGTAAAGGTCGCGCGAGTGCCCATTTCAAGGGGGCTTCATGTGCTGGCGTCGCGTCGTGTTGGGACTCGGGTGTCTTTTGGTGATTTCGTGCGCCGACCCGATCGGGCTCCAAATGGGGCCTGGGAGCCTTCGCGTCATCGTGTCTACGACGGGGCCGGAACCTGATCCGGATGGATACTCAGTCAGCGTCGATGGCCAGCAGCTGACCACGATTGGCGCGAGCACGCAATGGACCGACATCAACGTCGGGGGCGGCGAGCACACCGTCGTGCTTGGGGGCACCGCCGCGAATTGTACGGTGACGAGCCTCAATCCCGTGACGATTAGGGTCAGGGCGCAAACCTTGACGACGGTGACGTTCGCGGTGCAGTGCGTCACGACGCACGGCAGTCTCCACATCACGACCGCGACCAGTGGCGTGGATCTCGACCCTGACGGCTACGGTGTCTGCGTCGATCCGTCCGTAGTCTACTATGGCACGTCCTGCGCCTATGGCCAGCCGATCGCGGTGAACGGGGCGGCGACCATCGTCGTCACCGCCGGAGATCACCGGGTGCTACTCCAGGGTATTGCGGGAAACTGCGCGGTGAGCGGCGACAACCCCAAGGGGGTGACCGTCTCGGCTGGCAACACGATCGAGGTCGCGCTGTCGCTCACTTGCACAGCGCTACCGCACCTGCATGTCACTACCGCGACCACGGGGACGCCAGTCGCTCCGAACGGCTACAGCGTGTGCGTCGATCCCCAGTATGACTACTACGACAACCTCTACTGCTATACGGGGGCGCCCCAACCGATCGGGTTGAGTGGAGCATTGACCATTGTCGTGTCCGTGGGGAATCACACCGTCCTCCTGAATGGCGTGCCCGACAACTGCGTAATCGGCGGGACGAACCCCCGCCCGGTCAGCGCCACGGGGACTGACACCACGGAAGTGCCGTTCACCATGACGTGCACGCCGCCAGGCAGCGTCCACATCAACACTGCGACCGCGGGTGTCGACATCGACCCCGATGGCTACGGCGTGTGCATCGATCAATCTCCCAGTGACCCGTGCCACTGGTTTCGACCCTTCGCGGCGAACGATGGGTTCACCTTCGCCGCGGTGCGCGCGGGCGATCACCGTGTGACGCTGTCCGGAGTGGCCGGGAATTGTGCGCTCAGCGGTGCCAACCCTCTTGCCGTGACTGTGCCCTCGGGAGGGACGGTGGACGTCACGTTTTCGGTCACCTGCGTGTTGGCCGAGCGGATTGCGTTTTCACAGAATGGTCAGATCGCTGTCGTCCGCGCGGATGGATCCACGCTTACGAACGTCACGGCGGGACATGCTCCCGCGTGGGCGCCAGACGGCACGAGGCTGGCATACGTCTGCAGCAGCGCCGGGAACGTCGAGATCTGCGTCGTCAATCCCGACGGCTCGGGCAAGGTCCAGCTTACGACCGAGTCTCCCGCGGTCGCGGCCCACCCGGCCTGGTCTCCTGACGGACTGAAGATTGCGTTCGCTTCGACGCGCAGCGGCGTCCCCGAGCTCTATGTCATGCACGCCGATGGCTCGAACGTGGTGCGTCTCACGAATGGCGTCGGATTTGTGGGGAGCCCGGCGTGGTCGCCCGACGGCAACACGATCGTCTTCGATTGCCGGGTGGACGCGGGGAACGACGACCTCTGCGCCGTGCATGCCGACGGCACGGGCTTCGTCCGGCTCACGACCGATGCGGCACACGACTACGGCGCCGCCTGGAAGCCGGATGGCTCGCGGCTCGCGTTCGCCACGACCCGCTTCGGCGCGGACGAAATCGCCCTCATGAATCCCGACGGCACCGGCGTCACGCGGATCGGCAGTGGGCTTGCGGGGTCAGAGCCGGCCTGGTCGGTCGACGGATCGCAGCTCGCATTCGTGCGATCGATCGAGGACTGCAGTTACTACGACTGTTACACCTACCCGGTGATCTTCGCGGCGCGGGCGGACGGCGCCAACAGCTATCAGGTCAGCGCCGGGGGCGAGGCTCACAGCCCGGCGTGGAAGCCGCATCCATGAGCCGAGACCACGCCGCGGCTTGGCCGACCGTCTGCGCGGTCGCGTTGCTCGGCGGGGCGGTCGCGTGTCACGACGCGATCGTGGCAACGGCGCCGCCTCCACCCGGGCTCTCCGTGGTGGCGGTGCAGGCAAACCCGCTCAATGCGCTGTCAGTCGTGGCGACGTTCGGCATCGAGCGGGGCGATTCCGCGCGACTGTCTTACTGGACCGACGACGGCAGGGTCGCGACGACCCCGTACTACGCGGTCGCGGGGGGGGCCGGTGCGGCGCGGCTCGTGGCGCTGGGACTGTTGCCGAATACCGGCTACCACTTCGCGATCCTGGCGGTCGGGCCGGGCGGGGCGATCTCGTCGGATACGCTGGCGTACCGCACGGCCGACCTCCCGGAGACTCTGCAAGGCGTCCACTTATCGATCGTCGGGGCGGCGCCGCCGGGGTACCTCGTGACCGAAGTCAGCCACGACAGCGGGGCCTTCGTGCTCGCATTCGACCCTGAGGGTCGGATCCGCTGGTACCAACGCATCCCGATTCACCCGGACGAATCGGCGATGGAGACCAAGCAGCTCCCCAATGGTGATTTCACGGTGTACGTCGGCGCGAGCACCGGGTGGCAGCCGGTCGGTGGGCGCTATATCGAATTCCGCCCCGATGGAACGATCGTCCGAGTCTACACGGCGGGGGCTCCCTACTACACGGACAATCACGAGCTCCTTGTCACGATGACGCGCGACGGCGTGACTGCGGCCCACTTGTTCGGCTACGACTTGCGGACCCTGGACCTGACCGCGCTGGGTGGGCGCCCCGATCAGCTCGTCGCGGGACACGCCATTTTACGCCAATCGGCGTCGGGGGTCACCGAGTTTCTCTGGAACGCGTGGGATCACTTCTCGCTCGCCGACTGGGTGTTCGTGCCACCCAATCTGGGCCTCTATGCCAGCATAGACTTCGACCACCCCAACTCCCTGGCGATCGATAGGGACGGGAACTACGTGGTGTCGTTCGCGATGCTCGGCGAGATCGCGAAGATCGACGCGGTGACGGGCGAGATGCTGTGGCGCTTCGGCGGCCGGCACAACCAGTTCAGCATCGTGGGTGATCCGCTCAACGGATTCGGGTTCCAGCACGACGTGCGCGTCCTCGACAACGGGGATCTCCTCTTCTACGACAACGGGCTCGTGCATAACCCGCCGGAGAGCCGGGCCGTGGAGTACCGGCTCGACCAGCAGGCGAAGACGGCGACGCTGGTGTGGCAATTCCGGCATGACCCGCCCCTGTTCACCCCGTTTGTGGGCTCGGTGCAGCGATTGCGGAGTGGGAATACCCTGGTTGGGTACGGCGCCGCCAGCTCCATGATCGAGGTGACGGCCGCGGGGCAGGTGGTCTGGGAAGGCCGGCTGACGTTGAATGGCCAGGCGCTGCCCTTCTTCTATCGCGTGCGGCGCATCGGATCGCTCTACCGGTCCGTGGAGCCGTGATCGTTTCAAACAGATAGATTCATGGACCATGGAAACCGCGTTCTGCGCGCGCTGCGGCACGAACCTCGGTCCCGGCGCGCTGTTTTGCCCGCGCTGTGGAACGAGCATTCCGGTGGGGCGCGGGGATGCCGTACAGACCATACCGATCGGGCCGCCTCCCGCTGATGCGCGGGCGACCATGACCGATGCGCTGCGGCAGGCCACGCTGGGTGAGTACGAGATCCTCGCCGAGCTGGGGCATGGCGGCATGGCCACGGTCTATCTGGCCCATGATATCGCCCTCGACCGCAAGGTCGCGATCAAAGTGCTGGCGCCCGCCTTGCTCTTGATGGGCGAGGGGATGGTGGAGCGGTTCAAGCGCGAGGCGCGGACGGCAGCCGCGCTCAGTCATCCGCATATCATTCCAATTTTTGCGGTCAAACAGAGCGAACACATCATGTACTTCGTGATGAAGTACGTGCAGGGACGCCCGCTCGATGCCGTCGTACACGATGTGGGACGGCTGCCGATCCCGATGGTGCAGACCATTCTTGCGCAGGTCGGTGACGCCCTCGGGTACGCGCATCGGCATGGCGTCATTCATCGAGACATCAAATCCGCCAACATCATGATCGACGAGGATGGCTCGGCGGTCGTCACCGATTTCGGCATTGCGAAGGTCCAGGAAGCACAGGGGCTCACCGTGACCGGCGTGACCGTCGGCACGCCGGCGTACATGAGTCCGGAGCAATGCGCCACCTGCGAAGTCTCCGGCGCCTCTGACCAGTACTCGCTTGGCGTCGTGGCGTACGAAATGCTCACCGGCCGTCTTCCATTCCAAAGCGCCTCGAGCATGTCGGTCATGTACGCCCACTTCAACGAGCGTCCGGCCGACCTCACGCGACTGCGTCCCGACTGTCCCCCCAACCTCGCCGCCGCCGTGATGCAGATGTTGGAGAAGGAACCGGAGGATCGCTGGCCGACGATGGACGACGTCGTGGCCGTCTGCGGCCGGCCGTCCCTGCGCCACGACGACCCGGTTCGCAGCGAGATGATCACGCTCGCGAAGGCGGGCGGACAGTCGGAGCTCGTGGCGGCACTCAATGCGCCCACCAGCCCGATCGCGCTGGCGAGGTCGCGCCGCTTGGTCATTGCGCCGCGTCGAGCGGCCCGCTGGTGGTGGGTCCTCGGCGCGGTTGGCATCGCGGGGGGGGCACTCCTGTGGTGGGCAGCACCATGGCGGTTCGCGCGAGTAGCGCCTCCACCCGCCGGTGCTGTCGACACGGCGGTGACGGCTCCGCCCGCAGCACCTCCCCCCGCACCGGTGGCGGCCGACACCACGGCCCGCCGAACCCGTGAGCCGCGTGTCACGGCGCGCGTCACGCCGCCGGCGACACGCCGAGCAGCGCCCCTGAACCCGTCCCGTACCGATTCTGTGCTGCCCGCCCCAGTTGCGGCGCGTCAGGAGGACAGCGTCTTGACCTCGCTCCGGGCGACTGCGCTCGCCGCGATGCGGCGTGCGATCGGCGCGGGTGCGACGGCGGCGGAGCTGGCACACGGCGACACGATGCTGCGAGGGGCGGACTCGTTGGCCGCCACGGGGCGACTGTCTGAGGCGATGATGCGGATGGTCGCGGTCACGTCGTTGTGGAACGAGACCGAGCGGGTGGCGCGGGCGCGCGCGGCGCGCGACACGGCACCGCCCGCCGCCGCACCGGCTGTCATCGACCCGCGAGTGGCAATCGAGTCGTTGATCGCCGCGTACGGCCGGGCGCTGGAAACGCGCGACATCGGGAAAGTACGACTCGCGTATCCGGGCCTCACGGCGGCACAACAACAGGGTTGGGAAGATCTCTTCCGAGCCGCGCGGACCCTGAAAGCCAGCTTGACGGTTACCGCGCTCGATGTGCGCGGGAGCGTGGCGGACGCGACCGTGAGCGCTATTTACGAATTCGACAACACGACGACCGGACGACAGGAGCGTCGTCCCGCGACATTCCACGCGACGCTGGTCGCGGACTCAAGCGGATGGCGACTCAGCGCCATCCACTGATCAATCCTCAGAAGTTGTAATCGAGCCCCGCCGTCCACACCACGTTGGGACGCAACCCGCCGCGATTCAGCGGCCACATGGTGTTCGTGACGATCGTGATTCCCGAGCCAGTCAGAAACTTGAACCCGAACGAGGCGTTGATGATGTCGTCGCGTTGATTGGGGATGTTCGTTGGCTCCACCGTGCGATGAAACGGGACGTCGTACGTGACCGTCCCCGGCAACTTGACCTTACTCTCCCCCACCTGCAGCTCGGAGACGAGATCGGCCGCCATCGTCGCCCACGGTGCCATCAGATGATCGAAGCCGACCGTCACGAGCACCGCGCTGTTCAGCGAATCGCTGCTGCGCAGCAGATATCCGATGTTGGCGTGCGGGGCGAAGGGGCCGAAGCGCGCGGACAGGATCCCGAGGCCTCGCGCCGAGAAGTGCCCCGATCCGAGCAGATCAGCCGCGCTCCCGGTGGGGAAGCGCGCGTCGCCCAGCAGCGCGAACCCGGTCCGTTCCGACTGCGTGACGTTGACCTTGACCCGCACCGCCATATCCCCAACGCCGGTCGAGGAACCCGTTACGGCGCGTGACGTGGTCAAAATGGGATTGGCGGGAGTGCCGCCGAAGAAATGCGCGGCGAGAGAATCGGCGAAAGAGATGATCTGCGCATCGCTCGTGCCGACGAGGGATGTGGTGACGATCGGGAGCGCCACCCCGACGTCCACGCGATCGAGCAGCCCGAAGCTGACGAAGAACGACGTGACGGTCATGGCGATGTCGAGCCTGAGCCGCAGCTCGATCACGTCGTTTTCGAGTCGCGGGACGCCGTAAGGCGCGCAGGACTGGCCTTGAATGCTGTCGCAGGCGGGCCCGGTGACATTCTCGTGCACGAAGTTCAAGCGAATGTCGTCGAGGCCGATGCCCCGCAGCGTCGTGAAGTGCAGGCGGTTGATATTCGCCCCGACGAAGACCCGCCCGCGGCCGAGCGTCTGCGCGCGTTCCGCGAACACCGGCCCCGGCGACACGGATGTCCGGACTGGAGCGCCCACCTCGAACCGAAACGTCGTGCCGCCGCTCGTGGCGCTCACGGGGATGCCGGCGACATTGGTGCCGATGGCATTGCCGAGAAACGAAATCAGGATGCCGTTTTGCGAACTGGCGGAGGTGATGAAATGATTGGCGTGCACCCCGGTGCCACCGAGAAACAGCGGTTGCTGCCCGGGGGTGAACACGAACAGCTCCGAGATCTTCTCGCGCAGTCCCTGGGCACCGGCTGGCCTGGATGCGAGCCACAGTGCTGCCAAACCCCACACGACGCGCCGCATCAATCCTCCTCGGGCTCGATAAGAGCGGTTACCAGATGCTCGGCACTTTCTCCTTCGGCCGCACCATCGCATCGCCGTCCTTGCACCCAAACGCCCGCGCAAACGCCGGAATGTTCGAGAGCGGGCCGTTGACGCGCCACTGCTCGGGCGCGTGCGGATCCACCGTTACGCGCGTGCGGAGTTGTTCGGGCCGGTTGTGGACGCGCCAGCTCTGCGCGTACGCAATGAAGTAGCGCTGTTCGGGGGTGTAGCCCTCGATCAGACCAGGACGTCCGCTCCGCGCCAACGCGGCCTGCAGCGCGTCGTATCCCACCAACACGCCGCCCCAGTCCGCGATGTTCTCGCCCTCGGTCAGCTTGCCGTTCACGTGGAAGGTGTCGACCTGCACGTACTCGTTGAATTGCCGTTCCACGAGCGCGGCCTGCTCGACGAAATGCGTCGAGTCGGACGGCTGCCACCAGTCGCGCAGGTTACCGCGCGCGTCGTAGTGCCGGCCCTCGTCGTCGAACCCGTGCGTCAGCTCGTGGCCGGCCCAGCTCCCGCCCAGCGAGCCGTAGTTCGCGGCATCGTCCGCGCGCGCGTCGAACGTCTGGGGCATCAACGCCCCGGCCGGAAACACCATCTCGTTCTTCGTGGGATCGTAGTACGCGTTGACGGTGGGGACGGTGATGCCCCACTCGGTGGTATCGACGGGCATCCCCGGCCGGTTCACGGTGCGCTGCCACTCGAACGCATTGGCTTGCGCGGCGTTGAGGACGAACGGCCCCTCCGCGACGCGGAGGCGAGCATAGTCCCGCCAGCGGTCCGGATAGCCGACCTTCTCACCCATGCGCGCCAGCTTGTCGAGCGCCTGGGCGCGGGTCGAATCCGTCATCCAGGTGAGGTGCAGCAGGCGCTCGTGAAACGCGGCGCGGATGTCGTCGATCACCGCGCGTGCGCGTGCGCGCGCTTCGGGCGGGAAGGTCTTCGCGACGTACGCCTGGCCGAGCGCCTCACCCAGGTCGCCGTCGGTCTCGCGGAGACAGCGCTTCCAGCGCGGCAGCAGCGCCTTGGCGCCGCTGAAGCGGGATCGGAACGCAAAATCTTCATTGACGAATGCCGTACTGAGCCACGGGGCGGCGGACGCGATCGTGTGATACGTGAGGTAGGCCCGCCAGGCCGCGAGCGGCGTCGCCTGCAACAGCGAGTCGACGCGATGCACGAAGTCCGGTTGGGCGACGTTGACCTTCCGTACCGGCGCGCGGAGCCCGATCGCGCGGAAGTACGCCGGCCAGCCGATCCGGGACGCGAGCGCCGTCAGCTGCTCGACGCTCATGGGGTGGTCGGTCTTGGCCGGATCGCGTCGTTCAACGCGAGTCATCGACGCCTGCGCCAACGACGTCTCGAGCGCCATCACTTGCGCCGCCGCGCCGTCGGCCGCTGCGGAATCCTGCCCTCCGAGACGCAACAGCTTCGCGATATGCGTCACGAACGCCCGTCGCGTCGAGTCGGCTGCCGCGCCCTGCGCGAAGTAGTAGTCCCGATCCGGAAGCCCGAGCCCGCCCTGTGACAACCAGGTCAGGTAGTGCGCGGCGTCGTGCGGATCGACGTCCGGCGAATAGCGGAAGGCGACGTTGACGCCGAGCACCTGCAGCTTGGCGACCTGCGGCGGCAGGCGCGTCCGCGTCGTGATCGAATCGATGCCTGAGAGCCACGGCCGAATCGGGTTCGCTCCCGCCGCCTCGATCGTCGTCGAGTCCATGCACGTGGCGTAAAACGTCCCGAGCTTGCGGGGCGTGCTGTCGGGCGGGAAGGTGCTGCGATGCGCGGCGGCGTCCTCCAGCACGGAGCGCACGACGAGCTCGTTGCGGTCGCTCATGTCGCGGGTCACCCCGGAGGACGAGTAGGCCGCGGGAATCGTATCGTGCGCCAGCCACGCACCGTTGGCGAACCGGGAAAAGTCCACGCAGGCCGAGACGGTGGTATCGATCCAGCGGACGTCGACGACCTTGAGCGGCGGCCACTGCGCGTTGGACGCATTGGTTTGAGCGACGAGCAGCGCGAACGCAAACAGAGCGTGCGACATCGGGTTGCCCTCCCGAGCAAGGGAAGGCCAATGCTATCGCCCGGGGGATGGCTCGTCAAAAGGTCGTCCTTTGGAACTAATCCCGATAATTGCTTGATCTTGGTTAGTCGGCGAAGGGTACCATTCGTGCGGATGGAACGTCTACGAATTGGTGACGTCGCGAGCCGCAGTGGCGTGACGCGGGACGCGATCCGGTTCTACGAGCGATCAGGTCTGTTGGATGAACCCGGACGCTCGAAGAGCCGGCAACGCATCTATGACCGGAGCACGCTGGACCGGATTCGGCTCGTTCGCCAACTCCAGAACTGCGGGCTCACGATTGGCGACATCAAGGAAATTCTCTTCCTGCGCCACGCCGACCGTCCCGCGGCATCCAAGCGCCTCGTGGAAATTCTCCGCCGCCGTCTGGAAATTCTGGAGCAACAGATCACGAGCCTGGAGAGCTGCCGCGCGAGGCTGATCGATGTCCTGCGCAACGTCGCCGGCGCCCGCTCGGGCGGCTATGACAAACTCCGCCACTTGCCCGACGTCACATCTCCTCCACCGTTTCGCTTCGGCCGGCGCCGCAAGCTATGAGCTGACGGGCTCGGGGGGCGCCGATGGCGCTGCGCGCGTCGCCGTCGCGATCAACGCTTGCCGCTTCGCTCCCAGCCGCTGCATGGCATCGTTACGCTCGCTCTCCTTCTTATAGACAGCGGCTACGGCGCTGCCCGACCCGCACAACCGGACCCAGATCGGGCCGGTCTCGGCGAGGCGCTCGAATAACCCGCGCAGTTCCGGATGTTTCGCGAACACCACCGGCTCGAAGTCATTGCCGCCCAGACGTCCGATGCTGCCCCAGGTGCTCAGCGCGTCCGCATCGAGCGTCACGGGCCCGCGCGGCTCGGGCGTAGGATGCTGTTCGTCCCACCAGGCGTACGCATCCGGGGTAGCGACCTGCGACGGTGGCATCGCGATCAGGGCGGGTAGTGAAGGCGGGGCGGGCAAGCGGAATTGACGCTCGCCGCGGCCCCACGCCACTGCCAACGGGGCACCGCCGGTGAAGAACGCCACGTCGGCGCCGAGTCGCGCGGCGAAATGCAGCAGCTCATGTCGCGGCACGGCGTTTCCCGCGAGCATGTTCACCGCATGGAGTGCCGCAGCGGCATCGCTCGAGCCGCCGCCGAGCCCGGCGCGTACCGGAATTCGCTTGCTGAGCGCGATGGCGACACCGAACCGGTTGCCGGTCGCATCGAGAACCGCGCGCGCGGCACGCACCGCCAGATTCTGGTCGACCGGGCCGAGATCCGGTCCATCGACCTCGAGGGCCACCCCGGCATCGGTCCGGCGCACGACCAGCTCATCGGCGAGCTCGAGTAGCGCGAATGCAGTCTCGATCTGATGGAAGCCAGAGGTTTCGCGCGCGAGGATCCGCAGAAAGAGGTTGACCTTGGCATGTGCCGCGATGCGAACCGTGCTCATGCCGTCCCCTCGGACGGTGGGGGGGGTGGGGGGGCGGCGCTACCGAGGTCGCGCAGCCTGAGGTGGAGGCGCGACAGCGACCACAACCCCAGGAGCGTGATCGGCAGAAATGTCGTGAGGTGGTATGTCAGCGCGTAGCTCACCGCGAGACTCGGATCCACGCTGTACAGCTTGAGGGTGAGCAGCGTCGCGGCTTCGAATACCCCGAGAAAACTGGGCGTCGAGGGGACCGCGACCCCGAAACCGATGATCCCCTGCAGCAGGAGCGCCGCCTCGATCGGGATATGAAGTCCGAACGCGCGAAAGCAGATCGCGAATGCCGCCGCGTTCGTGATCCAGAGCACCAGCGACCACAGGACGACACTCGCGAATCGCGCGGGACTCTTCAGCACCGCCAGTCCCTCGATGATGCCATCTAAGAAGCGAACCACTCGATCCGCGGCACGGACCGGCAGCATGCGCCGGGCGAAGCCCTCGATGAGCGCCAGGCCCGGCCCCGGCCGGTTCGCCATGAGCAGCGCGACCGCGAGCACCACTCCAAACAGCAGCGCCGTCGAAGCCGCGATGGTCGAGAGCGATCGGCCCCGGACCAGGGCGTGAGCGGGGAAGGATGGTGCGGCGATCGCGACGGCCATCAGCGCCAGCATCATGAGCGCATCGAAGATCCGCTCGACACCGACCGATCCGAGTGCGGTGGTGAAGCGCACCGGCAGCTGGCGGGATGCCACGTACGCGCGTGCGAATTCGCCCGCCCGAGCGGGAAGCAGGTTGTTCGCCATGAAGCCGATCGTCGTGGCGTGCCACAGGGACAGAAACGGAAACGGCCGGCCGTTGCCCTCGCGCAGGATCAACTGCCAGCGGATCGTTCGCACTGGGAATGTCAGCGTCGCGACGAGGACCGTGAGCAGGAGCAGCCAGCCGTTGGTTTGCCGTGCGTCCGCCCAGACTTTGCGGGGATCGATCTTGTAGAGCACCCAAGCCAGCAATGCCACACTGATGGCGAGCCCAATGAGCCAGGCCCACCCCCGCCGCCAGCGCTTACTCGGGTTCGATGGCGAGGACAACGAGATCGCAGACTTCGTCGATGATCGCGCGGAGCGCGTCGCCGCTGACGCGCTTGGCCGTTTGCCGCAGCTCCTGCGCGCGCTCGCGGGCGCGGGCGCCTTTGTACAGCAGCGTACGGATATCGACCGGTTCTCCATTCGCCCGGCTCACGGCGGGGGCGCGGCCCGCCGTCCCGCTAATCAACTCCTCGAGCGACGCTGGTCCCACCCCCGCGGCGACCAACTGTTGATACCGCGTCCACGTACCCGCGATATCGGACGACTCCGCACTCACTGGTGGCGCCACGCTCGGCGCCCGCGTCGGTCCTGACGCGCGCGGGCGATCCAGGGGCCGCAGCGGCGGAGGTGGCGGAACGGGCGGCCTCGGTGGCGCGGGAGCCGATGCGGGTGCGGCGTGCTCCGCCCCTCCCAATCGCCGGATGGCCAGTGTCGCGGCGGCGAGCGCGGCAGCGGTCGCGGTTTCATCGCCGGTCCCGGAGGTGGACAGGATTTCACCCGCCTTGCGAAGCTCCGCGGCGAACAGCGCCGGCTGTTTCACCGCGATGCCGCTCGACACCGCCTCGCGCGCTGCCTGTGCAAACTCGGCGACGCGCTCGGCCACCGGACCTCCCCCCGCCGCACCCAGGGCGCGGAAGGTGCCGGCGAGCGTATGCGCGCGCAGCTCGCGCTGCGTCGCGCTCGGCGCCCGCTCGAGCGAATCCGCGGCCTGGCGCAAATGCTCGCCGTGGCTCACGAGCTCGAGCTGGCCCAGCGCCGCCGGTCGCGCGCTCTCCCCCGCTGGCGGCGTGCCGCGCCGGACGATGGTCGCGACGCTTTCGATCGGCACGATGTCGGGTTCGCTATCCCCGAAGTGCACGAGCAAGCCCGCAAATTTTCTGAACTCCGCACTCTCGGGATCGGGCCGGCCGCGCTCGGCGACCTCGCGCGCCGCATGCGCGATCGACGTCGCCGCCATCTGAAACAGCTCGGCGATCGTGTCGCCAAACCCGGGAGGCGGTGCGCCCTCCGCGCTGGTGCGGCTTGCCTCGCCGATCGCCTGCTCGATGCCCTCGAGCAGATCCGGCAAGGGTGGTAAATCGTTCAACGCCGCGAGCCCGCGCAGCGGCTGCAACGCCTTGAGCACCTGTTGCAACGGATCGTGCGCCAGCGGATTCGTCCGCAGGGCGCGGCCGGCGCGATCGAGCGCGCTTGCGATCGCGGCGCCTTCACGCGCCACGAACGCGCGCGCGCCCGCGTCGAGACCCATCGCCTCCACCGCGCGGATCTGGGCCGATGGCCGGCCGCCCAGTTGCTCGAGCTGAGTGGCCACCGCCTCGGCCTTCGCCGTGTCCTCGTTCGTCCAGGTCGCCGCTTTGCGGACGAAGATCTTGAGGTCGTCGACGGCTCGGATAGCGATTTGCTTGGTCGCCGCGTCCCACGGCCGCCGGCCCTCGCGCACGCCGCGCGCGAGCGCTTCGAAACCCATCGCTGCCCGCGCGATCGCTTGCTGGTTCGCCATCAGGGCGCTGCCGCGGAACGCGCGCGCCAGCCGCACCAGCTCGTCGGCCGCCGCCGGTGCCGCAGGTTGGAGCAGGGCATCGAGCCGGTCGAGATATTCCCCCGCCTCGAGGGCGAAGAAGTCCGACATGCCGAGCGGCGCCGAGGGCTGCGTCATGGTGGAAACAACATAAGTAGATTAGGCGCTCGGTGGCCATGGTGCTCGAAGTCAAAGACTTGCGTTATCACTTGCCCGGCAACGGCAGACCCTTGGTCGACGGGATCTCGTTCTCGGTGGGAGCCGGTGAGACGCTGGTGATGCTCGGCCGGAGCGGCGCGGGGAAGACCACCACGCTGAAGCTTGTGAATCGGCTGCTGGAGCCGAGCAGTGGTGACGTGCGCGTCTCGGGGACGCCCGCCCATGCCGTCGAGCCGACGAAGCTGCGACGGCGCATCGGCTATGTGATTCAGGAGATCGGACTCTTCCCGCATTTCACGGTGGCGGCAAACGTCGGACTGTTGCCTCGCCTCGCGCGGTGGCCCAGCGATCGGATCGATGCGCGCGTGCGCGAGCTGCTCGCGCTCGTCGGACTCGAGCCCGCGGAGTTCGCCGCGCGCTTTCCCCATCAGCTCTCGGGCGGCCAGCGGCAACGCGTCGGCGTGGCGCGCGCGCTCGCGCTCGATCCTCAGCTCCTGCTCCTCGACGAGCCATTTGGGGCGCTCGATCCGATCACGCGGCTCGAGCTGCAGCGCGAATTCCGTGCGCTCGCGAGCAAGCTCGGCAAAGCCGCCGTGTTCGTGACGCACGATGTGCGCGAAGGACTATTGCTGGGCACCCGCATCGGGCTGCTCGATGGGGGACGGCTCGCGTTCCTCGGGACACCGGACGATTTTCGAGCCAGCCCTCAGCCCGAAGTCCGCAAGTTCATGGAAGCCGCCTGAGGCTCCTCGAGTTCTACTCGCGCCACGCAGGCGAGCTCTGGCTGCTCGTCGGTCAGCACGTCGGCCTCGTGGCGATCTCCACGGGACTCGCCCTGCTCTTCGGGCTCCCGCTCGGCGTGCTGGTGGCTCACCATCCCGCGTGGCGCCGGCCGGTGCTGGGCCTGGCGAATGTGTTTCAGACGATCCCCAGCTTGGCGCTCTTCGGTCTGTTGATTCCCGTGTTCGGCATCGGCGCGTGGACGGCGATCACCGCACTCGTCGTCTACGCCCTCCTGCCGATCGTGCGCAATACGTACACGGGGATCGCGGGCGTGGACGCTGCGGTGCGCGAGGCGGGGCGGGGCATGGGCATGACGGACGGCGAGCTGCTGCGACTCGTCGAGCTGCCGCTCGCCGCCGGCTTCATCCTCGCGGGTGTGCGGATCGCCACCGTGGTCAGCGTCGGGATCGCGACGATTGCTGCGGCGATCGGCGCGGGCGGGCTCGGCGTGTACATCTTTCGCGGCGTAGCGACCGTGGACAACACCCTGATCCTCGCGGGCGCCATTCCCGCCGCGCTGCTCGCGCTGCTCGCGGACGCGTTGCTCGGCGTAGTGGAGCGAAGGCTTGTCTGGCGGCAACGATGAAGCGCGTGTTCCTGATGACGCTCCTGTTGTCGGGTTGTGCGAAGCACGACCGGATCGTCGTCGGCGCGAAGAACTTCACCGAGTCCGACTTGTTAGCCGAGATCGTCGCGCAGCAGATCGAGCGGCGAACGCAGGTGCCGGTCGAGCGCCGGTTGCATCTCGGCGGCTCATTCGTCTGCCACCAGGCCATCACCGCCGGCGAAATCGACTTGTACGTCGAGTACACGGGCACGGCGTTCACGGCCATTCTGAAGCAGCCTCCGATCGCGGATCCGGACAGCGTCTACCGCTACGTCAGCGCGGCATACGCGCGCGATTTCAAGTTGCGATGGACCGCGCCACTCGGGTTCGACAATACCTTCGCCATTCTGGTGCGGCGCGCGGATGCGGAGCGGTACGGTTTGCGGTCGATTGCGGACCTCGCGCGCGTCGCGCCGCGTTGGAAAGCGGGATTCGGGTACGAGTTCCTGGAACGCGCGGACGGATTCGCGGGTCTTGCAAGGGTGTACGGCCTGACATTCTCGCAGCCGCCGACCGCGATGGACCTGGGGCTCACGTATCGGGCACTGGCCGAGCGTCGGGTCGACGTCATCGCGGGGAACTCGACCGACGGACAGATTGCGAAGCTCGATCTGGTTGCGTTGAGGGACGATCGCGGCTACTTCCCGCCGTATCAGGCGGCTCCCGTTGTCCGCGCAGCCGTGCTCGAGAAGTATCCCGCCGTTGGAGCAGCACTGGCGGAGCTGGGCGGCAAGATCACGGATGCGGAGATGCGGCGGCTGAACGCACTGGCCGATGTGGAGCATACCGACATCACCGAAATCGCGCGGGCGTGGCTCGCGGAGCGGATTCCATGAGGAGGGAGACTGTTATGTCAGACGCCGAGGGTCTCGTTGTCGTTCGAGGTGGGGCGAAAGGGTTTGTCCAGGAAGTCACGGCCGGCCGCCATCATCTCGTCGCGGATGAGCCCGTTGCCTCCGGTGGGACAGACCAGGGGTTCGGTCCTTACGACCTAATCCTGGCCGCCCTCGGCTCGTGAATGTCCATGACCATCGCGCTGTATGCGCGAACGCAGAAGTGGCCGCTCGAAACCGTTGTCATCCGTTTGCGTCACTCGCGGGTTCACGCCAAGGACTGTATCGATTGCATAACGAAGAACACAGATACGATGCTGGATCGGATCGACACAGCAGTTGATCTCACCGGCGCGCTCACGCCGGAACAGCAACGCAAGCTCCTGGATGTCGGTGGGAAGTGTCCGGTGCATCACACCCTGAAATCAGGAATCGACATCAGGATGGCACGCGCTGCACCACCGCCATGATGTTTCCCTCGCTGTCCTTGAACCACGCGGCCATGGCGCCGCCGCCGGTAGCGATGCTGTTGTTCGTCTTGAGGCCGGGCATGCTGTATTCCTCGAACACGACGCCGCGCGCCTTCAGGTCGGTCACCTCGGCTTCGATGTCCTCGACCTGCCAGAAGGCTTGGCTGGCTCTGGAGGTGCCGGCGTTCGGCGTCGGATACAGAAACACCTCGGCGCCGCCGCACATGTAGACCACGCCGCCGGCGTAGACTTCGGCGGGCTCGAGCCCAACGATCTGCTCGTAGAACTTCCGGGCGCGCTCGATATTGGATGCGGGGATATACGCGCGAATCGGAGACGTGCTCAGCATGGTGGACTCCTCGTTGGCTCAGGTGGAGCTGGCGATCGCCGCGCGCAGGCTGCCCTCATCGCGCGAGGCGTGATACCGCTCGCCATTGATGAAAATGGACGGCGTGCCTTCCACGCCGTTCACCGTGCCGCTCTGCACGTCCCGCTCCACCCCCTCGGCGAATTGGTGCGCGGCCATAGCCTTGCGATATGCGCGCCCGGCACCTGCGGCCCGAGCCTGTCGCTCGAGGTCGCCGGGCTCGAGGTCGTACTGATCGGCGAATAGGGCATCGTGCATGCGCCAGAAGGCGTCCGTGACAGGAGATCGAGGGTCGCGAAGTTCTGGAACACCCGCACCGGATCGGCCGCGCTGAGGACGGTGACCGCCCTCGTCAGCCGAATGCGCTGCGTGCGCGTCGCCGCCGCCGCGAGAATGATCGGCGGCGCGGAGTCGAGGTAGTCCTTCCTGTGATGCTCGCCGATTCCGAAGACGTCCGATCCTACGTGATCGGCATGCTCGATTTGTTCGACCAGGTCCCGCAGCCGCTGCGATGGACTGACTGCGAGGCTGGCTTCGTCGTAGGCTGCTGCAAAACTGTCGATGCCAACGTCTATTCCCGTGCTACCCGACACAGCAATCACGCTCCAATGGTGTGTTAGCGCCGGCGTGGCTTCGCCGCTTGCACGAGCTCCCGGCCCCAGCGTTCGATGGCTTGCGCCAGCTCGCCGAATTCGCGTCCCGCGCGCGTCAGCTCATAGCTCACCCGCACGGGCGGCCCCGCGTCGACCTGCCGCAGCAGGAGACCCTGGACTTCGAGCTCCTTGAGGCGTGACGACAGGACTTTGTCCCCCGGCCCTTTGGCGCGTTCGGAGAGCTCGCTGAAGCGCAGCGCTCCCTCCTGAAGCACGTTCAGGATCAGCGCGTTCCAGGGCCGTCCCAGTACGGCAATGGCTCGCTGGAACGTGTTGCATTGCGAATCCACGCGTTTGGGCATGACCGCAATGTACCCAGTTACTTCCCAAAAGAAAGCCCCTTGACATCAGGAAGCAGACAGGCGACCTTCCTTTCCGTTTGATAGTTCCATTCCACGAGAAAGTTACGAGGTCACGACATGGGTATCGGCATTCTGATTCTGCGCCTGGTGGCCGGCCTGACGCTGGCCGCGCACGGCGCCCAGAAGCTGTTCGGCTGGTTCGGCGGCTACGGTCTGACCGGCACCGGCGGCTTCCTGGAGCAGCTCGGCTTCGTGCCCGGCAAGCGTAACGCGCTGTTCGCGGGGCTCGCGGAGGCGGTTGGCGGGTTGCTCCTCGCCCTCGGTTTCGCGACACCGCTCGCCGCGGCAATGATTATCGCGGTGATGACGGTGGCCAGCGTGAGCGTGCACCTGAAGCACGGCTTCTTCAATCACAACCAGGGTTATGAGTACACGATGACGCTCGCGGTCATCGCGGTGAGCATTGCCTTCACCGGTCCCGGCCCATTCTCGCTGGATGCCGTGCTCGGCGTGCATGCCGCCGGCCCAGCGTGGGGCGTCGCGGCTGCCGCCCTCGGTTTGGCCGGCGCGGCCATACAGCTGGCCGGCCGGCGCGTCCCGGTGTCGCAGGAAGCGCCAAAGGCCAACTGAATCCAGCCGTCGTTCGTGCAGGCGGCAAGCGGATTCCTTGCCCCTATCGCTGGGCCGCCACGGTTCTCATGTTCCGGAGTCCCCACACCCGAGGTTGATCGATGCTTCCCGATCAAATCGCTGCCGCCGTCCGCCACCACTGGTGGCTGTTCCTGCTGCGAGGCATCGTCGCCGTCATCTTCGGGGTGCTCGTCCTGATGTGGCCCGGTGCCACGGTCATCGCACTGACCGCGTTTATTGCCGCGTACGCCCTGGTTGATGGCATTATCGCGGTGGGATCCGCCGTACGCATGCGGGCCATATTCGACCGGTGGTGGCTCCTGCTGATTCAGGGTGTGATCAGCATCGCCTTCGGCGTGCTCGCCTTCATGAATCCAGCCCTGTCGCTCCTGTACATCGTGATTTCGGTGTCGCTGTGGATGTTGCTGGCAAGCCTCGCGCTGTTCATGCTGGGTCGCGCGCACAAGGCGATGGGTGGTTCGGCCGTGGGGAGCACGATAGCCGCCGTCGCGAGCCTGGTGCTCGCCGTGCTTGCGGTGGCGTATCCGGGCCTGACGATCGCGGGTGTGATCGCCCTGATCGCCTGGTTCGCGCTGCTGATCGGAGTCGTGAACATCGCGGTGGCGTTCCGCGTCCGTGCACTCGTCCGGGCGGCGGTCGCGTGAGCCCGCGCAATCCTGACGAGCGTGCCGGCGTCGCGGCCGAAGTCGCCGATCGGTTGCGGCGCCGGGGTGTCGCGGTGACAGGTGGCGAAAGCTCCGATGACCTCGCGGATCTGCTCTCCGCGGTCGAGCGATTCGAAGCGGTGGTGGAGTCGCACGGCGGCGATCTCATGGTGGACGATCTCAAAAGCCCGCAACCTGACGACCGGCATTTCGTGCTGCCGCGGCGCGTGCCGGGGGAATCAGTCCGCGCCTACATCAACCGGATCGATGCGGCCGCCGCGGCGCTGCGCAAGCATCCGCGCCGCCCCGACTGACCCGCGTGCGTCAGCGGGCGAGCGGCCGGGGCGCAGGCTCGATGAACAGATTCTCCACGTAGCAGAAGCCCCAATCCTCGCCCGGCTCGAAGCTGCGCATCACCGGATGCTTCGTCTTGTGGAAATGCTTCGTGGCGTGCCGGTTGGGGGAATCGTCGCAACAGCCGACATGACCACACTCGACGCAGAGGCGCAGATGCACCCACTCGTCGCCGCTCGCCAGACACTCCTCGCAACCGTCGGGTGTCTTGGGCTTGACGTCCCGGACCTGCGCGAGATGCTTGCATTGTTGGGCCATGCTAGAAGCTCTTCCGTTGGCTGCTAGTATTCAAGCGATGACTGCCACGATCGTTCCCCCGACGCTTACGCCGGCCGCCGCCGCGCGCCAGGCCGAGGCGTTCCCGCGCCTGACGCCGGCACAGATCGCTCGCATCGAACCCCATGGCCGGCGCCGCACGGTCGAACCGGGCGAGGTGCTGGGCGACGCCGGCGAACCGGTCACCCGCATATTCGTCGTCGTGTCGGGACGGCTCGACCTCGTCCGGCCGCCGCGCTGGGTGGGCGAGGAGGTGCCCAGTTTCAGTGAGGGGATGTTCACCGGCGAGCGCTCCATCCTGACGGGCGGGCGCTTCCTCGCCCGCATCCAGGCGAGCACGCCAGGTGAAGTGATCGAGGTTCTCCGCGCTGATCTGCTGGCGCTGATTCAAACGGACTCCGACCTCAGCGACATCTTCCTACGCGCCTTCATCCTGCGGCGGCTGCAGCTGATCGATCAGGGCTTGGGGGACGTCGTCCTGCTGGGCTCGAATCATTGCCAGGGGTCGCTGCACATCCGCGAGTTTCTCACGCGCAATGGGCATCCCTACAGGTTCGTCGATCTCGACACCGATGCCGACAGCCAGGAAATGCTCGATCAGTTCCACATCAGACCTGGTGACGTCCCGGTTGTGATCTGTCGCTGCACCATTGTGCTGCGCAATCCCACGATCCAACAGGTCGCCGACTGCCTCGGGCTGAATCCCACGATCGATCGGACCGCGGTCTGCGACGTCGTCATCATCGGTGCGGGGCCGGCCGGGCTTGGCGCCGCGGTGTACGCCGCCTCGGAAGGGCTGAGGGTCGTGATGATCGAAGCGAACGCGCCAGGCGGGCAAGCGGGGACGAGCTCGCGCATCGAGAACTATCTCGGGTTTCCGCTCGGCATTTCCGGCCAGGAGCTCGCGGGCCGGGCATACGATCAGGCGCAGAAATTCGGGACGAAGATCCTCATCGCCACGACGGCGGTCCGGGTCGACTGCGACCAGAAGCCGTATCGCGTGCTCCTGGGCGATGGAGAAGGCGACCCGCTGCTGACCCGCGCCATCATCATCGCGAGCGGCGTCGAATACCGGCGCCTCGCGGTTGAGAATCTGTCGCGGTTCGAGGGCGCGGGGGTGTACTACGCCGCCACGCGGATGGAAGCGCAGCTGTGCGCCGACGAGGAGATCGCCATCGTCGGCGGCGCGAACTCCGCGGGCCAGGCAGCGGTGTTTCTGGCGGAGACCGCGAAGCGCGTGCATGTCCTCATTCGCGGCGATGGTCTGGCACAGACGATGTCGCGCTACCTGATCAGCCGCATCGAAGCGCATCCGCGGATCGAGCTGCATACGCGGACGGAGATCGTGGGTCTGGAAGGGAACGGGCACCTCGAGCAGATCGCCTGGCGTACCGGGCGCGGTGGACCGGTGCAGCAACAGAAGATTCGCCATGTCTTCACCATGACCGGCGCCGAGCCGAGTACGAAGTGGCTCGCCGGCTGCTTGGCGCTCGACGCGAAAGGGTTCATCAAGACCGGATCGACGCTCACCGCGGACGAGCTGGCGGCCGCAAAGTGGCCGCTGCGGCGCGGCCCGCACTTGCTCGAGACGAGTCTTCCCGGCGTGTTCGCGGTGGGTGACGTGCGCAGCGGCAGTACGAAACGCGTCGCGTCCGCGGTGGGGGAGGGCTCGATCGCGGTGGCGACGGTGCATCAAGTTCTGGCGGAGTAACCTCGCACGGTGCTGCGTGGGTGCGCCGTGGCGCTCACTCAACGATTCCTAACCTCTTGAAACCAAACACACTTGTGCCTGCGTGCCGGGGCACACCGCTTGCCTTCGTCGTATCCGGACTCGTCAACATCACCAGTCACGGAGGCAGCGTCATGTCCAACTTGAGATCCCTCGCCGGGGTGACGGCGACCGTGGCGGTCGCGCTGGTCGGATGGAGCTGCGAGCCGCAACATACTGCGCTCGCGCCAACGATCGGCACACCGCGATTCCACTTCTTCGTCTTTCAGTGTCAGCCGCTGAAGATGACCGGCGGAGGCCGTATCGATTTTCCGCCCGGCGGCCCCGACAAGAATCCCCCAGCCAGCCACGAGTACGAGACGTTCGGCGCGCACGTCATGTCCTCTGGTCAGCTGGATGCGAATGGCACCACGTGCCTGGCGGACAAGGGCGAGCTGGAGTGGGTAGACCACCGCCCTGAGATGGAACTCAACGGGCATCCGCTCAACCTCCATGCGACTGCTGTGACGTTCGCGGAGTTGGCGGTCGACACCGACTGCAGTGACGGCGCAGCACATTGGGGCGGCAAGCTCCGCGTGCAGAATACGGGACAGGAGAATCTCGACTTTGAAGTGTGGGACTGTGACAACGGCGAGCCCGGCGCCGGCCACGATGGCTTCGCCATTCGGGTCATCGAGCCCATTGATGGAATCGGGGATTACGCGGTCATGTGTCCGGATCCCTCTCTTCCGCCAGCGGAGCCATCCTGCACGCTGACGGGCGGCAACAGGCAGTTCCACCCGACCCACTAACGAGCGCGAAGCAGATCGGAGGATACGATGAAAATCGATAGGATGCGGTGGGCGATCCGCTTTGCGGCACTCGTCCTGCCTATGACTTGCTGGCCGGGCGCGCTCTCCGCTCAACTGCAGGGGACCGCCAGGGCCGTGGCATTCGGCGTCGCCGTGCGCACCGCGACGGTCAACCAGACGACGCCGTCAGCCGTCCTGCCGGCGGATGGGTCCCTGGCCCAGGATCAGGCCAGCCATGTCTTGGTCGCTTCGTTCGTGACGGCGCACGATGCCTTCGCGACGGCCACAGGCGCCGACGACGGCACGCAATCCGACGCCGTGAGCAGTGCGACGCTGGGAGTAGTGAACATTCTCAACGGTCTGATCACGGCGGATGGCGTGGTGGCCATGGCGAGTAGCACGGTCGGCAACAGCAATGCCGAGGGCTCGAGTCTCGCGAACCTCGTCGTGAACGGCGTGCAGATGGACGATCCCGCACCGAACACGCGGGTGGTCCTGCCTGGCACCGGCTATGCGGTGTTGAATGAGCAGATTCCCACGACCCGAGGCATTACGGTCAACATGATTCACGTGGTGTTGCAGCAGCCGATCTTGGATCTATTCGGTGGCGTGACCGGCTACCAAACCACGGGGGAGATCATCGTCGGGTCAGCTTCCACCGGCGTCAACTAGTTGCGGTTGGGGCTTGGCTGACCCCGGGGCGCCGCCCCGGGGTTAGCCGAGACTCACACGACTCTTCATCCGGCGCACCGCTTCTTCCATCCCCCAAAAGACCGCCTTACTCACGATCGAATGCCCGATGTTCAGCTCCTCGATCTCGGGAATCGCGGCCACAGGTTGAACGTTCTGATAGGTAAGGCCGTGCCCAGCGTGGACCGCGAGACCGATTTGCTTCGCATGCGCGGCTGCGTGCCGGAGTTCATTCAGCGCAGCGTCGCTGCGCCGCCACGTTTGCGCGAAGCGGCCGGTATGAAGCTCGATCGCCGGAACGCCGAGCTCCCGCGCGACATCGATCGTCTTCAACGACGGATCGATGAAGAGACTCACGCGGATTCCCGCCTCTTGCAGCTGGGCAATCGCGCCCCGCAACCGGCGATCTCCCGCGCGCAGCACGAGCCCGCCTTCCGTCGTGATCTCCTGCCGCTTCTCGGGCACCAGCGTCGCCTGGAATGGCTTGAGACGCGTCGCGAATCGGACGATGTCCGCGTGCGCGCCGAGCTCGAGATTGAGAACGGTGCGCACGCTGCGCGCGAGCGCCGTGACATCGGCGTCCTGAATGTGGCGGCGGTCCTCGCGGAGGTGGACGGTGATCCCGTCGGCGCCCGCCCGCTCGGCGGCCGCCGCGGCCTGGACGGGATCGGGCTCGTCGGTCTTGCGCGCTTCGCGAATGGTCGCAACGTGATCAATGTTGACGTAGAGACGCATGGTGTCTTACCTTCGGGTCACCTCGACCAAGGTTTTGTCTCGTGAAG
>Ga0209161_10000023_pt1 | contig 94721 bp, 73 predicted proteins | sample GraSoiAngelo_155_FD_186169 | JGI IMG/M metagenome (GOLD analysis project Ga0209161, IMG submission 186169) | Grasslands soil microbial communities from the Angelo Coastal Reserve, California, USA - 14_1009_13_30cm (SPAdes) (version 2) | ecosystem: Environmental > Terrestrial > Soil > Grasslands... | reverse complement strand
TACCGTCTCGAGCGCAACCTTGACGCTCAATCTCGTCGCGAGTGACGCCACGACCGATCCTACCTATACCGTCACCGCGCACGCGATCGTCAACAAGAACCCCGTTCTGACGAGTACAACAGGCTACACGTACGACGGCGTCAATTCCTGGACGCCGAATACGTGTTGTTATAACAACGTCCCGTTGGCGCAGGCAGACATCGGGCCTTCGGTGGCGACGCAAGAGGTCGACAAGACACCGGGACTCAAGCAGTGGGATGTGACGTCCGTCGTCCAGCGATGGCTCACCGACCCCTCGACGAATTTCGGTCTGCTGTTGAATTCCGACCCCTCCAAGCTGCGGGATCGGTACCGCACGTTCAGCAGCAGCGAAGATCCGGTCACCAACAACCGTCCTTATCTCACGGTGGTGTATACGCCGCCGGTGGAACCGCCGCCGGGGCAAGACTCGTCGGTGGTCCATCCCGCCGCCGACACATACCTGAATATTGACGCGCAGAACAATGCGGCAGCCGCCACGCTCAATCTGTACACCTGGCCGGATGCGAAGAAGGCCAATGCCATCGTGATGAAGTTCGATCTCGCGAGCATCCCGGCGGGATCTAGCGTCTCGAGCGCGACCTTAGCTCTCGATCTGGTCGCGAGTGACGCCACGACCGATCCTACCTATACGGTCACCGCACACGCGATCGTCAACAAGAACCCCGTTCTGAGCGCTGCGACGGGCTACACCTATGATGGCGTCACTTCCTGGACTCCGAATACGTGTTGTTATAACAACGTCCCGTTGGCGCAGGCAGACATCGGGCCTTCGGTGGCGACGCAAGACGTCGATAAGACGCCGGGATTCAAGCAGTGGGATGTGACATCCATCGTTCGGGGATGGCTCACCGACCCCTCGACGAATTTCGGTCTGCTGTTGAATTCCGACCCCTCCAAGCTGCGGGATCGGTACCGCACGTTCAGCAGCAGCGAGGATCCGATCGCCAACCACCGACCCACTCTGACGGTGGTGTATGACCGACCCGGCCCCCCCCCGCCGCCCGCGCCGCCCCCGCCGCCCCCGCCGCCCCCGCCTCCGCCGCCTCCGGCCCCACCTCCGGAGGCGCTGGTCGGCCAATGGTCGACGGTGTTCCCGGCGCCCATCGTGCAGCTGCACATTCATCTACTACCGAACGGCCAGGTGCTGAGCTGGGGTCGCAACGGTGATCCGCAGGTGTGGGACCCGCTGACCGGCGGGTTCACAGCGGTGCCTGCGCCGTCGTGGTTGTTCTGCGCTGGCCACGACTTCCTCCCGGACGGCCGGCTGTTCGTGGCCGGCGGGCACATCACTAATGACCACGGACTGCCGAACGCGAACGTGTTCGATGCCGCGACCGGGTCGTGGCAGCCGGCGCCGGCCATGGCGTACGGACGATGGTATCCGACCACGACTACGCTCGCCGACGGCCAGGTGCTCGTGATGGGCGGCAGAGATCAGGCTGGGGCCGTCGTCACCACTCCGGAGGTCTGGAACGGCAGCGGCTGGCGCCCGCTCACGACAGCGAACCTGGAGACGGACTACTATCCGCGGAATTTTGTCGCGCCGGATGGGCGCGTGTTCTATGCCGGTGAGGATCAGCCGTCGCGCTGGCTCGACGTCAGCGGCACGGGCAGTTGGACCGACGGCCCGCGACGCAACTTCACCGGCGGGCGTGGCTACGGGTCCGCGGTCATGTATGCGCCCGGGAAGATCCTGTATGTGGGCGGCGGCGACCCTCCGACGAACACGGCGGAGATCATCGACCTCAATCAGCCGAATCCGGCGTGGAGGTACACGGGGTCGATGGCGTCCCCCCGGCGGCAGATGAACGCCACCCTGCTTCCGACCGGCGACGTCCTGGTCACCGGCGGCACCAGCGGCGGCGGCTTCAACAACCCCGTCGGCGCCGTGCACGCGGCGGAGCTGTGGAGCCCCGTGACCGGCACGTGGACCACGCTCGCGAGCAACGCGGTCACGCGCATCTACCATTCGACGGCGTTGCTGCTGCCGGATGGACGCGTGCTGCACACCGGCAGCGGCGATGGTGGCGGGGGCGCGGACGAACGGAACTACGAGCTCTACTCGCCCCCGTATCTGTTCCAGGGTCCGCGCCCGGCCATCACCGGCGTGACACCCAGCACCGTCGGCTACGGGCAAATCGTGTTCGTGGGGACGCCCGATGGCGGCAGCATCGCGAAAGTGACGTTCATCCGGCTGGGTTCGGTGACGCATGCATTCGACATGGGTCAGCGTATGGTTCCACTGAGCTTCCAGCAGGTGACCGGCGGCCTCTCGGTTGCCATTCCGGAGAGCCGGACCTCCGCCCCCCCGGGTCCCTACATGCTCTTCCTGGTGAGCGGAAACGGCGTGCCTTCCGAAGCGCGGATCATGCTCCTGCAGTGACGGGGCAGCGGACTACTCCCCGTCTTCCGTCTCGCCCAGCGGATGCTTCCGCAGCTCCTCGCCGATCTTGGGGTGCTCGCGCCACAGGAAGTAGCCCATCGCGAGCGCCGCCAACCCGTTCCCAATGGCCACGTTCCACCACGCGAGATATCCGAGGAGCGGCTTGGCCAGCAGCGCGACAAGGATGTAGAACCCCACCTCGAAAAAGCAAAACCCCACCACCACCAGAAACAGGGTTGACGGCGCGTACTCGACTTCCGCCGCTAACGCTGCGGCGATGCAGCCGACGACCACGAACGCACTGACGTGAATCATGGTGTAGCCAAAGATGCGGGCGGGCTCCATCACGACACTCCCCGTTCCCGACGCGCCCCAGAACACGGCGCTGCCGAGCATCGCGGGGGTGAAGAACGGATGTCCATTGATCGAGTCGATAATCAGAAACCAGACTGCTACGGTGGCGGCGCCGATGCACCCGGCGATGAAACCTTCGCGAAGAATGCGATTCAAGTCCATTTCGGGCTGAATATATCGCCGGGCCGAGTGCGTGCTAGATTAGGCCCTCATGACGCGCCGTCCGCTGTTCTATGGTCTCTGTTTGCTCGTCGGCAGTTTGCTCTTCGGGATCGCGGGCCTCAATCATCCACTCCTCTCCGGTGAAGGCGCCGCCCAGCTCGCGACCGTGGCGCGAACCAGTGCGTGGCGCCTGATTCACTGGTCGCTCCTCTTCGGCCTGGCATTCATGTACACCGGCCTGGTCGGCGTCGCGCTACGCCACACTGATACTGCCGGTGCGACGCCCGCTCGCGCGGGAGTCGCGGTGGGCGCGTTCGCCTTCTCCGTGTGGTCGATCAATATCCTGTTCATGGTGGGCGCCGGCTGGCAGCTCGCGCAGGCCTATACGGCGTCCGATGCGGGGTTGACCGGCACCCACGCCGTGTTCGTCTACGACATGCTCCACCCCATGGGCCTCGCGGCCGAGCGCCTCGCGACGTTCATGCTGGGACTCGTGGCCTACATGTTCGGCTGGACGATCCGCAACGGCGCGATCTGGCCGAAGTGGCTCGCGTGGATGGCGTGGGGAGTGGCGGTGGCGGATGGGGCCGTGGCCGTAGTGTTCAGCGAGTTCTCACCCAATCTGTACTACGGCCAGGCCCTGTTCGTCATCTGGCTGGCGGCGACCGCCGTGGTGATGCTGGCAAACAGGGGATTAGGGGCTAGGGGCTAGGGAGTCGGTTGTCCCGAGCCCCCAACCCCCAACGCCCAGCCCCCAGATCAGTTCGCGCGGAGCCGCACGATCCGCTGCTGCCAGCCGTCGGGTGTGCTCGACAAGACGGTCAGCGTGACAATGTCGCCGCGCTTCAGACCGGCCAACGCCTGACGCAACTCGGCGCGCGATCCCGTCTGGACTCCGTTCACCTTCAGGATGACGTCCGGGTAACCCTGACTCGCGTCAAAGAGGCGCTGGTATGCCGGCCCGTCCGGTGACACCTGCGAGACGATCAGGCCGCCGCCGGACCGCATGACCTGACGGAGATCCTGATCCCGCGCGGCATTATCCTGCGACAGCGGCTCGACCGAGATGCCTAGCGTCTTGTCCATCGGTGCCGATTCGCGCGAGCTTGCGCCATCATCATTGCTGGAGATTTCTTCGGGCTGACTCGCGGGAGCGGCCGTGAGCCGCACCGGGATCGTCTTCCGAATGCCACCCTTCCGAACCACGGTGACCTGCACGACCTCGCCCGGCTTCTTGAAGCCGACGCGCTGTTGGAGCTGCGGGACGGACTCGATCGACTGCCCGTCCACAGCCACGATGACGTCGCCCTCCTGAAGGCCCGCCCGTTTCGCCGGTGAATCGGCAGGCGGATTGAACGCGTTCACAACCACGCCGCGGATTTCCGGCAGCTTCGCGTCGTCGGCGTCTTCTGGCGTGATCGGGCGGATCTCAACACCGATGACTGCCCGCTCCACATGACCCGTCGAGATCAATTGCGTCATCACGGTGCGGGCGAGGTTGATCGGGATGGCAAACCCATAGCCCGCATAGAATCCTGTCTCACTGGCGATGGCCGAATTGATGCCGATGACCTCGCCACGCACATTGACCAGCGGTCCTCCCGAATTACCCGGGTTGATCGCAGCGTCGGTCTGAATGAAGTCCTGAATGGCGTACCGGCTCGAGTTCAAACCCTGAAGCAGCCGGCCTTTCGCGCTGACGATCCCCGCCGTCACGGTGAACGTGAAGGCTTCTCCGAGCGGATTGCCGATCGCGAGCACCCAGTTGCCGATCTTCGTCGAGTCGGCGTCGCCGAGGTGCACGGTGGGCAATCCCGTTGTCTGGATCTTGATGACCGCGACGTCCGTGCTCGGGTCCGTACCGACCGTCTTGGCGGTGAATTCACGATTGTCGAGCAGCCGGACCGTCACGCGGTCCGCACCCTGGACGACGTGGTTGTTCGTGAGGATGTAGCCGTCCTGCGAAACGATGAAGCCCGACCCCGAGCCCTGCTCGATCTGGGGGCGGCGCGGGATCTGGAAGAAATCCTCGAAGCCCGGAGGCAAGCGACGATTGGTGACCCGCTCCCGCCGCTCGGACTTGATGAATACGACCGCCGGCTTCACATGCTCGGCGACATTGGCGAACGCTTCGCCCAGGTCGACTGCCGCCTTCGCCTGCGGCAGCGGCCGGCTCGTGTCCTGCAACACCGACCGCACCGCCGCTTCACCGCGCGACGGGAGCCGAAACGCCGAGGCGAAGGCCAGGCCCAGCGCAAACGCCAGAGTCACCAACGTACCGAACTTCAACCAGTCCCGCGTCTTCACCGACATCAGCGCCCCCTTTTAAGACTTCTTGGATTTATCATCGTCCATGATTTCGTAATCGGCATCGACGACCTTCTCGTCCTTCTTCGCCTCGCCGCCAGGCTGACCGTCAGCGCCGCTCGATGGGCCTGCCCCTGCTTCGGCTCCCGCTCCCCGGGCAGCATACAGCGAGGCACCTGCCGCTGAATATGCCTGCTGCAGCTCCTCGAGCGCTTTGCTGATTTCGTCAGCGTTGCCGCTGCGCAGCGCCGCCTGCGCCGACTGGATGGCGGCATCGAGCCGCGACTTGAGACCGGGCTCGAGCTTCTCGACCCAGTCTTTGGACTCCTTTTGCACCTGGTACACCATGTTATCGAGCCGGTTACGCTGCTCGATGACATCGCGCCGCTTCTTGTCCTCCGCCGCGTGCGCTTCGGCGTCCTTCACCATCTTGTCGATGTCCTTGTCGGCGAGCCCGGATGACGCTTCGATCCGGATCTTCTGCTCCTTGCCCGTCGCCTTGTCCTTGGCGGAGACGTGGAGGATGCCGTTGGCATCGATATCGAACGTCACTTCGACTTGCGGCACGCCGCGCGGAGCCGGCGGAATCCCGGTGAGCTGGAATTTCCCGATGGTGCGGTTGTCCTGCGCCATCTGCCGCTCGCCCTGCAACACGTGAATCTCGACCGTCGTCTGAGTGTCCTCGGCCGTCGAGAAGACTTCCGACTTCTTCGTCGGAATGGTCGTGTTCCTCGGGATGAGCACCGTTGTGACGCCGCCGAGTGTCTCGATACCGAGTGACAATGGCGTTACGTCCAGCAACAGCACGTCCTTCACCTCGCCCGCGAGCACGCCACCCTGAATCGCGGCCCCGATCGCCACCACCTCGTCGGGGTTCACGCCCTTGTGCGGCTCCTTGCCGAAGAAGCTCTTGACTATCTCTTGGACCTTCGGCATCCGCGTTTGGCCACCGACCAGGATCACTTCATCGATGTCGCCAGGCTTGAGGCCGGCGTCGGTCAGCGCCTGCTGCATCGGCGGAAGGGTCCGCTTGACCAGATCGTCGACCAGCTGCTCGAGCTTGGCGCGCGTGAGCGTGAGGTTTAGGTGCTTTGGACCTGACTGATCGGCCGTGATGAAGGGGAGATTGATCTCCGTCTGCATGACGGTCGACAGCTCCATCTTGGCCTTCTCCGCGGCTTCCTTCAGCCGCTGCAGCGCCATCGGGTCCTTCGAAAGATCGATCCCCTGATCGCGCTTGAACTCGCCCACCAACCATTCCATGACTCGGGCGTCGAAATCGTCGCCGCCCAGGTGGGTGTCCCCGTTCGTGCTCTTGACCTCGAAGACGCCTTCCGCGAGCTCGAGGACCGAGATGTCGTAGGTACCGCCGCCCAGGTCGTAGACCGCGATCTTCTCTTCCTTCTTCTTATCGAGTCCGTACGCGAGCGCCGAAGCCGTCGGCTCATTGATGATGCGGACCACGTCGAGGCCCGCGATCTTGCCGGCGTCTTTCGTCGCCTGCCGCTGCGAATCGTTGAAGTACGCGGGGACGGTGATGACTGCCTTCTCGACCTTGTGGCCGAGGTAGTCTTCCGCCGTCTGCCGCATCTTCTGAAGGATCATCGCCGAGATCTCGGGCGGCGAGTACTGCTTGCCGCTGACCTCGACGACGGCGAGGCCGTTTTGGCCTCGAATGACTTTATACGGGACGCGCTTGATCTCCTCGCTTACCTCTTCGTACCGCCGTCCCATAAACCGCTTGATCGAGAAGATCGTGTTCTGCGGATTGGTCACTGCTTGCCGTTTCGCCACCTGCCCAACGAGCCGCTCGCCGTCCTTCGTGAAGGCCACCACGGAAGGGGTTGTGCGTCCGCCTTCCGCGTTGGGGATGACGACGGGATCGCCACCTTCCATGACCGCGACCACGGAGTTGGTCGTCCCGAGGTCAATACCGATGATCTTCTCAGCCATGACTTTCAGCTCCTGATAGGGATTTGATGCCGGCCAGATGCCGCGGGTCGCAGAAGGCAAGCATCGTGCCCTGATTCGCTGCCAAAGAGGCAGGAACGACGACACAATTTATACCGAAACCGGGAACGGGTCGTAAGCGTTTGTCTGTCAATTCCATGAGCACAGCTCTGCGTTTTACTCGCGCCGCGTTCGGGGCGGTTCAGCGTGCATCGCCGGGGCTCGCGGCGCGGTGGGCGGAACGGCTGTTCTGCTCGCCGCCCCGCCGCGCGATCAGCGAGCGTATGGCGGCCTGGCTGGCGGGCGGGCGCCGGTTCGACCTGATGGTAGGCGGCCGACGCGTGGCGGCCTGGTCCTGGGGCGACCGCGGGCCAGGTGTGCTGCTCGTCCACGGATGGGGCAGCCGCGGCGCGCGGTTCGTCGATCTCGGCGGGGCGCTGCTCGCCAGCGGGTTCCGCGTGATCACGTTCGACGCCCCGGGACACGGAGCCTCCTCCGGCCGTCTCAGCTCAGGCCCGGAATTCGCCCGCGCGACGCTCGCGGTCGCCACAGCCGTCGGTCCCGTGAGTGCCGTCGTAGGTCATTCGCTCGGCGGCTTCGCATCCGCGCTCGCGATCGAGCGTGGGCTTGCCGCACGCCGGGCGGTGTTCATTGCACCGTCTGCGAACGTGAATACCTACAGCGTCCAGTTCGCGTCGCTGCTCGGGGTCCGAGATCCCGTGATGGCATCCATGCGAGAGCGGCTGGAGCGCCGCCTGGGCTTCGAATGGAGGCGAATGGATGTCCCGCGATTTGCGCCCGCAATGCAGATTCCGCTGCTGGTGATTCACGACCGTGATGACCGGGAAGTGCGCTGGGACGACGGCGCGGCGATTGCCGGTGCGTGGCCTGGCGCGCAGCTCGTGACGACGATGGGACTGGGGCATCACCGGATCGTCAGTGACGGCGGTGTCATCCAGCAGGTGCTCGCTTTTCTGAAGTAGTCCCGACCATGGAGACACGATGACTCGAACACCCAAGCGGGCGCCCGACTTCCAGCTGCCGAGCGCGCCTGATAAACAGCTGTCGCTGGCCGCACTGCGCGGTCGCCCGGTGATTCTGGCGTTCTATCCGGCCGATTGGAGTCCGGTCTGCGGCGATCAGTTGGCGTTGTACAACGAGGTTCTGCCCGAATTCGAGAAGTACGGCGCGCAGTTGGTTGGTATTTCCGTGGACGGTCCGTGGTGTCACGCGGCCTACCGCGACTCCCGCAAGTTGCGGTTTCCTCTCCTCGCGGATTTCGAGCCGAAGGGTGAAGTCGCGCGGCGCTATGGGGTCTACGATCGGCAGTCCGGAACCACCCAGCGCGCGCTGTTCGTCCTCGATAAGGATGGCGACATCCGGTGGCACTACGTTTCTGATCCGCGAGTGAATCCGGGCGCCGACGGGATTCTCGCGGCTCTCGAGCAGCTCAACCCAAAGGGAGCAGCGCATGAGCCGGCGTGACGATCGAGCGCAGCTGACACCCTCGGTCGGATCGCGCGACCACGCGTCCGGTCCCAAAGACGCGCCGCTGACATTGGTTGAATACGGTGACTTCCAGTGCCCGCACTGTGGCAAGGCGTACCCGATCGTCAAGGATGTGCAGCGGGCGCTCGGCTCCGAGCTGCGATTTGTGTTTCGCAATTTTCCTCTGACCAAGATCCATCCCGAAGCGGAGCACGCCGCGGAGGCGGCGGAGGCGGCTGGTGCGCAAGGCGCCTTCTGGCAGATGCATGATCGCCTTTTCGAGCGCCAATTCGCCCTGGACGACGACCATCTGCTCGAGTACGCCACCGAATTGGGCCTGGACGCCGACCGGATCCGCGGCGACCTCGAAGCCGGAACGTATGCTGCACGGGTACGCGAGGACTTCATTAGCGGGGTGAAGAGTGGCGTGAACGGCACCCCGACGTTCTTCATCAACGGCGTCCGGTACGACGGGAGCTGGGATCGCGACTCGCTGCTGGCGGCGTTGCAGACTCTCGTTCCCTAGATTGTCGGCATGTTTCCGTACCGCGACGAGAACCCCACCGAGCGACCCGCGATCATCACGGTCGCGATCATCATCGCCAACGTACTCGTCTTCCTTCTGCTGCAGGGCGCCGGTGCACAAGGGCCCCTCGCGCGATCCGTCTGCGAGCTCGGCCTCATCCCCGGCGAAATCCTGCAGAGTGTGAAGCCCGGCAGCGGCGTCGCACTCGCCCCGGGCATCGTCTGCATGGTCGGGACCGCGCCGAAGTACTTCACCATCATCACGTCGATGTTCACGCACGGCGGCTGGTTTCACTTGTTCGGCAACATGCTGTTTCTGTGGGTGTTTGGAAACAACATCGAAGACGCGACGGGCCACGGGAAGTTTCTGATTTTCTATCTCTTGTGCGGGATTGCCGCCGCGGCGACGCAGACGCTCATCAGCCCGCATTCGATCGTGCCGATGGTGGGGGCCTCGGGGGCGATCAGCGGGGTGTTGGGAGCGTACCTGCTGCTGTATCCCCAGGTGCGCGTTCACACGCTGATCATCCTGCCCATCTATATCACCACCGTCGCTCTCCCCGCGTGGGTCATGCTCGGCTACTGGGCGCTGCTGCAGCTCCTCAGCGGGTTGGGAAGCCTCACGCAGGTCGAGCAGGGTGGGGTGGCGTTCTTCGCGCACGTTGGCGGGTTCGCCGCGGGACTGCTCCTGGTGCGCGTGTTCGCCTCCGATGACGTGCTCCGGCGCCGGCCGACGCAGCCGGCGTCGTACTATCGCTATCGCACCGACTAGCCTTCCGCGTGGTGTTTGATCGACTTCCCCTCGACCAGGAAGACGACGTCCTCGGCAATGTTCGTCGCGAGGTCCGCGACCCGCTCGAGGTTCCGGCTCACCAGAAATAGCTCCATCGCCGTCCCGATGATGTGCGGGTCCTCCATCATGTGCGTCAGCAAGATCCTGAACATCGACTGGTGCAGTGCGTCGACGCTGTCGTCGCGGCGGCAAATAGCGCGACCGGCCTGGGCGTCGCCGCGGACGAACGCGTCCAGCGCGTCGGCCAGCATCGTGCGTGCCTGACGCGCCATCTCGAGGAGTTCCGGCTCGGGCACGATCGGCCGGGCCGCCAGCAGGCGCTCCGCCGATTGCGCGATGTTGACCGCGTGATCGCCCACCCGCTCCAGATCGTTGGAGATCTTCATCGCCGCGGTGAGGAAGCGGAGGTCGCGGGCCATGGGCTGCTGGGTCGCCAGGAGGCGAATGACCGTTTCCTCGACCTCGAGCTCGAGATGATCGATCTCGTTGTCGCCCGCGATCACCGTGCGCGCCTTGTCGCCGTCGCGCTGCAACACTGCTTCGACCGATGCCGCGAGCGCCGCCTGCGCTTCGCCCGACATGTTGAGCAGGGCGACTTTGAGCTCGGAGAGCTCGTCGTGGAAATGGCGATGACTCGTCGCTTGCGCGTTCATCCGAACCTTCCTGTGATATAGGCCTCGGTCCGATCGTCGATCGGCCGAGTGAAGACCTGCTCTGTTTCGCCGAATTCGACCAGATGGCCCACGTAGAAAAAGCCCGTGTAGTCCGAGACACGTGCCGCTTGCTGCATGTTATGTGTCACGATGACGATTGTGTAGGTCTTTTTCAGCTCGACGAGCAGCTCTTCGATCCGCTGCGTCGCGATCGGATCGAGCGCCGAGCAGGGCTCGTCCAGCAGCAACACTTCCGGTTCGTTCGCGAGCGCGCGCGCGATGCAGAGGCGCTGCTGCTGACCTCCGGAGAGCGCGGTTCCCGGCTCTCGCAACCGACTGGACACCTCGTCCCAGAGAGCCGCCTGGCGCAGCGCGCGCTCCACGCGGTCCGGAAGCTCGCGCGGCGCCGCCATGGCGTTCAGGCGCGGGCCATAGGCGACGTTATCGTAGACCGATTTGGGGAAGGGATTGGGTCGCTGGAAAACCATGCCGATCCGGCGGCGCAGGGAAACGACGTCCGTGCCCGGCGCGAAGATCGATCCGCCGTCGAGCAGGATATCGCCTGCATGGCGCGCCCCCGGCGTCAAGTCATGCATGCGATTGATCGACCGCAAAAACGTCGTCTTGCCGCAGCCCGATGGCCCGATCAACGCGGTGATGGCATGCGGCGGAATGGCGATCGTCACGTCGTGCAGCGCGTGGTTGGCGCCGTACCAAAAATTGTAGGCGCGGGACTCGACGACAGGCGTCGGACTGTCGGACTGTCGGACGGTCGGACTGACAGACGCAGTACGGCCCGACCGCCCAACGCTCCGTCCGTCCGACGCCATCGCTTTCAACCGAACCGTCCGGTGATATACGCTTCAGTCTGCTCGACCTTCGGCTTCGTGAAGAGCTCGTTCGTCTTGCCGACCTCGATCAAGCTGCCGAGATACATGAACGCGGTGTAATCGGACACGCGCGCGGCCTGCTGCATGTTGTGCGTCACGATCACGATCGTGTACAGGCGCTTCAGCGCGTGACAGAGCTCCTCGATGCGCTGCGTCCCCGCCGGATCGAGCGACGCCGTCGGCTCGTCGAGCAGCAGGATCTCGGGTTGCGGAGCCACCGCTCGGGCAATGCACAGCCGCTGCTGCTGGCCGCCCGAAAGCGCCAAGGCGCTGGTGTGCAGCCGGTCCTTCACTTCGTCCCAGAGCGCAGCTTGCTGCAACGCTCGCGCAACCGCGTCGTCGACGTCCGAGCTCTTCTGACGGCCATTCACGCGCAGGCCCGCCGCGACATTGTCGGAGATCGACATGGTGGGAAACGGCGTAGGGCGCTGGAACACCATCCCGATGCGTCGGCGCAGCTCGATCGGACTCACGTCGTCCGCATAGATGTTCACGTTGTCCAGCAGCACGTCACCCTGGACGCTCGCCCCGGGGGTCAGCTCGTGCATCCGATTCAGGCAACGGAGCAGGGTACTCTTGCCGCATCCCGACGGACCGATGATCGCCGTGACGACATGGGCGGGAAACAAGAGTGAGACGTCGCGCACCGCGCGGTGCTGGCCGAACAGCGCGGTGAGATGCGCGGCCTCGAGGCGCAGCCGGGTATTAGCGGATGCGACCATAGCGTTGCCGCGTGACCCACCGGGCGGTGATGGAAATGATCAGCACGAGTCCCATGAGCACGAGCGCGGACGCCCACGCCAGACGATGCCATTCCTCGAACGGGCCCGTCGCATATACGTAGATCTGCAGTGACAGGGACTGCATCGGCTGCGTGATGTCCACGGAGAAGTTCAGATTGCCCAGGGCGGTGAACAGGAGCGGGGCGGTCTCGCCGGCAATTCGTGCGATGCCCACGAGGCACCCCGTGACGATTCCGCCGAGCGCCGTGCGGGCCACGATCTTGAGCGACGTGCGCCAGCGCGGGTACCCGAGTGCGAGCGCCGCCTCACGCAACGAATGCGGCACCAGGCGCACCATCTCCTCCGTCGTACGCGCGAGCATCGGAATCATCAGAATCGCCAGCGCGACGCTGCCCGCGAGCGCCGAATACCCGTGGGTCGGCCGGACGATGAACGTCCACGCCACGATGCCGACTACGATCGACGGGGTGCCGTTGAGCACATCCGCAATGAACCGCACCACGAAACCGAGCCGCCCGGACCCATACTCGGCCAGGTACAGCCCGGCTGCTACGCCGATCGGTACGCCGATCAACGCGGCGAGACCGACGATGATGCCGGTACCGACGATCGCGTTGGCGACACCGCCTCCCGACTGCCCGGCCGGCACGGGACTCTTCGTAAAGAAGGCCCAATCGATGGAAGACGCGCCCTTCAGCACGAGATCGCCGAGAATGAGCAGCAGCGCGAGCACGGCGGTGAACGACAGCACCACCACCACGGCGGTCATCGCGCGGCTGGCGAGATGACGGCGGAGCGCGCGGCCGCTCACAGCGCCCGGCTCCCCACCGCCTGGCCGCGCGCCACACGCCAGATCAGAACCCGCGCGATGGCGTTGACCGTGACCGTGAGCACGAAGAGGATCAATCCGACTTCGAACAGGGCCGACTGGTACAGGTTGGTGGTGGCTTCACTGAACTCGTTGGCGATCGCCGCCGCCATCGTGTACGCCGGTTGCAGGAGCGAGACGCCGATGTCGTGCCGGTTTCCGATGAGCATCGTGACGGCCATCGTTTCACCGAGCGCGCGACCGAGGCCGAGGATGACGGCGCCGATCAAGCCGGCGCGACCGTAGGGTAGCACGGCGGACCGCACAGCCTCCCAGCGCGTCGCGCCCATCGCGAGTGCCGCCTCGCGCTGGCTCGCCGGCACCGCGAGCAGAACCTCGCGGGAGACGGCCGCGATGTACGGGACGATCATGATGGCGAGAATGACGCCGCCGGCGAGCAGCGAGTTGCCATAGAACACGCCCTGCAGGAACGGCGTCCAGCCAAGCACCGCCTTGAGCGGCGGCACGACGTGAGCCCGCAAGAAAGGAATCAGAACGAAGATCCCCCAGGTGCCGTACACGACGCTCGGAATGGCGGCAAGCAGCTCCACGAGGAATGCGACCGGCTGGCGCAGCCAGCCGGGCGAAAACTCGGTGAGAAAAACCGCCACGCTCAGCGCGAGCGGGACGGCGATCAGCAGCGCGAGCAGCGACGACGCCAGCGTCCCGAAGATCATCGGTGCCGCGCCGTAGACCTCGGCGACCGGGTCCCAGGTCGAGGTCCACAGGAAGGTCGGACCGAATCGCTTCAAAGCGGGCAGTGCGCCGGTAAACAGGACGCCGAGAATGATGAGGATGAGAAGCGGCAGGCCGAGCGCGAAACCAGTCAGGACGGATCGATAAATCCGGTCACTGCGATCTGTGGCGTGTAGCGACTGCGGGCGGGGACGGGTGAGGCGCGGGGGGCGGGGGGGGCTTTCGATCGGGAGGCTGGTCATCGCGCGGGGAAACCTACCGGCGGTGCATCCGGTGTCCGTCACAACGGTGTAACGGAATTGTCACCGTGAAACCGAAGCACCCCCCGGCGCCCCCAACTACACACCGGGAGGTGCTCCGTTATGTCAGGACTTATTACTCAGCGGCTTTCCAGACTGCCCGCCCGCCGGCGGTGACGCTTTTCAACCGTGCTTGAATCCACGGGTGCAAGTCCCTGGGAAGCGGGGCATAGCCGAGCTGTGGGGCCTTGGCTTGCCCTTCGCTCTCGGCCCACCAAATGAACTGGATGAGCGCCCGAGCCTTTGCCGTGTCCGCGTAAGACTTGTGAACCAGGAACCAGGTAAAGCTGGCGATCGGATAAGCCTGGGGTCCCGTCGAGTTGGTGATGGAGACGCGGAAATCGGTGTTCGGGCCCATGTCCTTCATCGCGCCCGCCGCGGCGGCCGTAACCGACTCGAGGGACGGCGTGATCCAGTTTCCGGAGCTGTTGCGCACTGTCCCGAACGGGATCTTGTTGGCGGTCGCGTAGCCAAGCTCGATATAGCCGATCGCGCCGGGCGTCTGATTCACAGTCGACGAGACTCCCTCGTTCCCGCGCCCACCCAGGCCCACCGGCCAATTGACGGACGTGCCTTTCCCGACCTTCTGCTGCCACTCGGAGCTGACCTTGGAGAGATAGTCCGTGAAGACGAAGGACGTGCCCGACCCGTCGGCGCGATGCACGACGACGATGTCCGTCGCGGGGAGGGACAGACCGGCGTTGATGCTCGTCAGCCGCGCATCGTTCCACTTGGTGATCTTCCCGAGGAAGATGTCGGCGATGACGTCGGGCGTGAACTTCACCGGCTGCGCAAGCCCGGGCAAGTTGTACGCCACGACGACGGCGCCCAGCACCGTCGGAATGTGGAGCACGTTGCCACCGATCGCCGCGATCGCCGAATCGGTCATCGGCGCGTCCGACGCACCGAAGTCGACCGTGCCGTCGGAGAACTGACGAATGCCGCCGCCCGAGCCGATCGACTGGTAGTTCAGCTTCGCGTCGGGATGCGTCTGGTTATAGGTCAGGATCCAGTCCTGATAGATGATGTTCGGAAACGTCGCCCCGGCGCCGTTCAGCTGGACTTGCGCGAGAGCTGCCGCTGGTAACGCGGCAAGCAGGAGCAGAAGAGACTTCATGAGTTTGTGTTCTCCGTGTGCGTTAGAACGTGAACTGCGCCTGGAAGTAAGCCTGCGACCGCGTTGCCTCGAGCGCCGGTGTCGGCGTGCCGCCCTGGTACGTCAGCAAGTCGACATCGGCGAGCAGCCGAAGGTTCGGCGAGAGCTGATACGAGGCGCCGCCGATGACGCGGGTCAGCCGGTTGTTGCCGACGTTGGTGTTCGGGTCCGTCAGGTCTACGCGGGCCAACACCGCCGCCTTCGAGTTCGTGAAGCGATAGACACCGAAGAAGCTGGCGACTGAGCCGGAGGCCTTGGCGACCACCGGTGGCCCCGCGGTGCTGTCCTTCGTCACTGCGTATTCGCCTGCCAGGGTGATCAGCCTCGTCCGGTACGACACCATGCCGAGCAGCCGGCTGCGTTCGCCGCCGGTTGTCGGCTTGCCGTATTGGCCATACGCGGTGATGCGCAGTCCACCAACGCGGCTGGCGTCATCGGTCGGCTTGACGCGTACGGAGACGCGACCCATCAGGTCCTTGCGCTTGTCGCCGGTCCCGCCGCTGTAGCTCTCCCCGTTGTAGATGCCCACCTGCATGTTGACGCGGTCGGCGTTCCAGTTACCGTCCACGCCGAGACCGAAGTCCGACGATGAGAGGTAGCCGCCACGCTCCATCGCCATCTGCCCCTGCATGCGGTAATCCCACAGCGCCTCTTCCCAATCGATGAAGGGTGTATGGATTTGGCCGAGTTTGTACGTGAGCGAGCTGCCCTGCGGTGTGTAAGCGACAAACGCATACTTCAGGCGATAGCGCAAAGAGTTGTCACCGGCGGGCCGGTTGACGTCGGCCGTGATGCGCGTGCTGACGCCACCCGAGAACCGGCCAATCACGTTGATGTAGGCCCGGGTCACGTCGAAGTTGTTGTTGTGGTTGGCAGTGTCTTTGAGCTGATAGAGGTATTGCAGATACGAAACGCCGCTGACGGTGACCTGTGGTGCCTGTGGGGCCTGAGCCTGGGCGCTAAGGCCGGTCGCCGACATCGTGCTAAGGGCGCCTGCCGCAGCGAGGCTCAACAGTGGTCGTACGTGCACGGTGTGAGCTCCTCGAAAGGGGTGATGTAACCAGGTAACGAAGACTCGCTTGCCCGCATCACCAAACGCCTTTTCTAGTGTCACGAGCTTGTAACAACGAGCCTCCGCTACCTGGGCACCCGAACGGACGGCCGTGCAATCCGCCGCCGGGCACCTATTCGCGCGACTAACGCAGTATGAGAAGCGCGGCGCCGATGGCGCCGATCAGGCCGAGCAGGGCTCCGCCGACCACGTCGCCGAGGTGATGGACCCGCAGGCTCACGCGTGACCCAGCGATCAGCGCCGCCAGCGGCAACAGCACCGGGGCGAGCGCTGGATGCGCGATCGCGATCGTGCCGCCCACCGCGCTCGCCGCGGCGGCGTGCCCCGATGGGAAGGAGAACGGATCGGGCAGATCGATGAGCGCGAGCGGGCGGCCGGTGGCATCGCACGGCCGCGGACGCGCCACCGCACGCTTGAGCACTTGGACGGCCAAGTGCGATGTCGTCAGCGCGAACAACGCCGCCAGTCCGAGCAGCTGCTCGCCGACGGCGATCAGGCCGAGGCCGATCCCGATCGTCACCCGCGCGCCGCCCAGGTGTGTGAGCCAGCGCATCAAACCCCCGCCTCGACCGGCTGCGCCGTCCGCGTGAAGGCTCCCGCGGCGGTGTGGCCCGCCGCAGCCGCATACTGTTGCAGCAGCGCGAGGTTCTCGGGCGCGACGTCGCGCGCCAGCGCCGCGGCGCGCGCAGCCGTCGCGATTTCGGCGCGACGCTGGGGCGCGATCACAAGCGAAAGTATCTCCGCGGCAAATCCGGTCGCATCGTCCGGGGCGACGAGGACGCCGCTACGTCCATGGGTAATGCTCTCGCGGAAGCCGCCGGCATCCGCCGCCACGACCGCAAGGCCAGAGGCCATCGCTTCGAGCGCCACGAGACCACACGTCTCGGTCTTCGAGGGCAGGACGCAGATGTCGGCGCTCGCGTAGACATCCGCGAGGCGGCCCCGGTCGAGAAACCCGAGCTGCCGCACCCACGGCAGCCGGGTCACGAGCCGCCGCGTTTCCGGGCCCTCGCCCGCCACCACGAAGGTGGCGCGCGGGCCCACGCGTTCGTGCGCCGCCGTCCACGCCTCCATGAGGACATCGATGTTCTTCTCGCGAGCCAGACGGCCGACGTGCAGGACGACTGCGGTATCATCCCCACCGGCGAGCCAGCGGCGCCAGCCGGCGCTGCGCCGTCCCGGATTGAAGTGCGCCGTGTCGACGCCGCGACCCCAGACGATCGGGTTGCCGATGCCGCGGCTCTTGAGCTCAGCGGCGACGGCCTCTCCCGGCGTCTGCGTGAGAACCGCGGGCCGGTGGAACCAGCGCAGCCATTTCCACACGAGTGGCTCCAGCGCCCCGGCACCGTAATGCCGCGCGTACTGGGGGAAATTCGTGTGATACGACGTCATCAGCGGGATGCCGCGCCGCTTGGCGTAGCGGCGGCCCATCAGTCCCAACGGGCCTTCCGTCGCGACGTGCACGAGCTCGGGCTCGAACGGATCGAGAAAGCGAGCGACGGCGCCGAACTGCGGCAGCGAGAGCCGGATCGCGGGATATGGCGGAAAAGCCGCCGATGGAATGCGCAACTCACCGGGCGCTTCAGCGGCGCGGCCGGGATAGCGCGGCGCAACGACGGCGACCTGGTGGCCGAATTCGCGCAGTACATTCGCGATCCGGGCGACCACTGTCGTCACGCCGTTGACCTGCGGCATGTAAGTGTCTGTTACAAGTGCAATTCGCACGAACGAACGATACCCGCCCAAGGTCAACCGGTGATGACGGCTGCGTTACGGCCGTGTAACGGGACCTAAGTCGGGAAGTACAAACGGATTGTGGTTCCCCGCCCAAGCTCGCTGTCGGCTTCCACACGCCCGCCGTGCGCCTCGACGAGGTGCTTCACGATCGCCAGGCCAAGTCCGGTGCCGCCTTCCTGGCGCGACCGGCTGGGGTCTACGCGGTAGAACCGCTCGAAAATCCTGGGAAGGTGCTCGCTTGGAATACCCGATCCCGTGTCGCTTACACGAACGACCGTTTCATCGCCGGCACGATCGGCGGTGACACGGATGCCCCCGCCCGCGGGGGTGTGCCGGAGCGCGTTGTCGAACAGGTTCGTGAAGATCTGACGCAGCGCTTCGGGATCGCTGTTCACGGCTGCCGAGTCGGTGGCGGTTTCGAGCTCGATCTTGCGGCTGGACGCCCGCTCCGCAAACGGGCGCCACGCCTCGCGGGCGGCGGCATCGACGCCCAGCATGCGCGGCTCAGGCCGCCAGCCACCCGACTCGATGCGTGACAGATCGAGCAGATCATCGACCAGATGCTGCATCCGGCGGGCGTTGTCCACGATCGTCTGCGCGAAGCCGACGGCCTGCGAGTCGAGGGCTTCGGCTGCGAGGGTTTCGGCGTATCCCGCGATCGCCGTCAGCGGGGTCTTGAGCTCATGCGAGACGTTGGCGACGAAGTCGCGCCGGATCGTTTCCAGCCGCCGCAGCCCAGTGACGTCATTCAACACGAGCAGGGTCCCGCCGTCCGCGAGCGGTCGCGCGGATACGAGGACGGTTCGGTCCCCGAGATCGAGCTCACGTCGCTCGAGGACAGCGCCGGTCAACACCTCACGCATCAGCGTCCGGTGCGCGCGATCGTGGAATAGCTCGCCGAGTGGCGGCAGCGGCTCGGTTGCGCCATAGCCGAGCAGGCGTCGCGCGGCCGCGTTCGTCGAGATGACCGTGCCGCGGTTGTCGGCGGCAAGTACGCCGTCGGACAGCGCTTCGACGAGGGTGCGCGACTCCTCGCGCTCACGCCGCAGGTCCTCGAAGCGGCGTTCGAGCTCGTGATGCATGGCGCGGAGCGCGTCGACGTGGTGCGCGAGCTCGGGGACATGGACGTCGGGGAACTCCGCTACGCGGCCAGCGGCGATGTCACGGGCGGCGTCGGCGATCCGGAGCAAGGGACGGGCGAGCGCGCGAGCGAGCAGCCATGCGACGAGCCAGGCCGCCAGCAACAACAGCAGCCCCGCGGCGGCCACTGCGCGCTGTACGGCGTGGACCTGCGCATCGACGACGACCAGAGTCGTGGATACGCGGACCACGGCAAGCCCGGGGGGGCCGTCCTTGATGGCGACGTACAGCTGCGGTTCGTTGGTGGACGCGCTCACCCGCTCGTTCATTCCGACGGCCCGGGCCGAGTCCAGCACGGCTCGGACCTCTGGCCGCGTGCGATGGTTCTCGAGCCGTGCCAGCGATGCGCGATCGAACTCGGTGTCGCCGCGGACGTGGCCGTCGGCATCGATCAAGGTCACGCGGCGTCCCAGGCGCGCGCCGGCGAGCACCGCGAACTCCGGCCAGCGAGAGGAGTCGGCCGGCGTGAAGGCGGCGACCAGCCGCGCCTCGCGCTCCAGCTCGCCGGCGATTTGCTGCTCGAGATGCCGGCGGAGTAACACGTCCGCGGCGATGATCGATCCGATAACCGCCGCGGCCACGAGCAGCCCCATGCTCGCCAAAAGCCGCGTGACGAGCTTCATGTGCGGCGGCGGCGAGTGCCCGTGGAAGACCGCGCTGGCGCTGCCGGCTCCCGGAACCGGTATCCCACGGCGCGCACCGTTTCGATCCAGTCACCAGAGGCGCCGAGCTTGGTGCGGAGGCGCTGCACGTGCATGTCCACCGTGCGCGTCTGGATGTCGGGCTGCGCCTGCCACACCGATTCCAGGAGTTGCGAGCGCGATTGCACGCGGTCGCGGCGTTCGATCAAGCGCTCCAGCAGCTTGAACTCCGTGGCCGTCAGATCGACCTCTTTGCCGTCGGCGGTGATGCGGTGCGCGGTGCGGTCGAGCACGATCGGACCGCCGACCAGGCGACCGCCGGCCGCCACCGGCGGTGCGGCGAGGCGACGGAGAATAGCGCCCACGCGCAGCACGAGCTCTTTCGGGGAAAACGGCTTGGCCAGGTAGTCATCCGCACCGAGGGAGAGACCCTTGATGCGATCGGGCTCGTCTTTGCGCGCGGTCAGCAGCAGCACGCCGACGTCGCGCGTCTCATCGCGCCGCCGGAGCTCGGCGAGCACCTCGAATCCTGAGTGGCCGGGCAGCATGAGATCGAGCACGACCATGTCGGGCCGCTCTTCCCGTGCCGAGCGCAGCGCATCGGCGCCGGTGCCCGCCGTGGTGACGCGATAGCCCTCTTTCGCGAGGTGGTATGCGACGAGCGCCGTGATATCAGGCTCATCGTCGACGACGAGGATACGTTGTGGGACGGCTGGGTTGATCGAGTCAGGCATGCGCAGGCCGGAAGGTAGCGCGGGCGGCGCTCATTTCGCAATTTTGTGCGCACTATGCGGCTCCTCTGCACCCTGCTGCTCGCGCTTCAAAACCCGGCTGGTTCGCTCCCCGATACGGCGCACATCGTCATCGTCGCGACGACCGACATTCACGGCCGAGTCCTGGGCTGGGATTATGTGCGCGATGCTGCCGCTCCGGGGGGCCTGTCGCGCGCCGCAACGGCGCTCGAGACCCTCCGCGCCCGATATCCCGGCAACCTGGTGCTGTTCGACGCCGGCGATCTGCTGCAGGGCAACCCCTTCGCCACATTCTTTGGCCGCTACGACAAGCGCCAGCCCCAACCGATCGTCGACGCGCTGAATGCGCTGCAGTACGACGCCGTCACGCCAGGCAATCATGATTTCGATTTCGGCGTCGATTTCCTGCGGCGCGCCGCGACCGAGGCGACCTACCGCTACGTCGCGGCGAACGTGGTCGACGACAGCGGGAAGGCCCTGTTCGCGCCGACGGCCGTGATATCGCGCGGGGCCATCAAGATCGGTGTCACCGGGCTGACCACCCCCGGCGTGATGCTGTGGGATCGGGCCCAGCTCACGGGCCGGGTCAGAGTCGGCCGCATTGCCGAAGCGGGGCCAGCTGCGTTGGCCGCCCTCGATCGCGCCGGCGTCGATCTGAAGGTGGTGCTCATTCACAGCGGCTTTGGCGAATCGAGCTATGACACGTCGGGCGTCGGCCCGGAGAATGACGCGGCGGCGCTCGCGGCGATGACCCCGAAGCCCGATCTCGTCATCGTCGGTCACACGCATCGGGAGATCCGCGATACGGTGATCAAGGGCGTCCACTTCGTGCAGCCCAAGAACTGGGTGCAGAGTCTCGCCGTGGTGCATGTGTCGCTCGCGAAGGACACCGCACGCGCGGGGCGATACCGCGTCACCGCAGTGCGCTCGGACCTGATCCCCCTCGCGAATGTCGCCGAGTCACCGCGGTTCACGCAGCGGGTCCGGGCGACGCACGAGGCGGCGCGACTGTGGGCTGGCACCCCGATCGGCAGCGCGTCGGCGGGATTCGACGCCCGCTACGCGCGCGCACAGGACACGCCGCTGCTCGACTTCATCAATGAAGTCCAGCGCCGCCGCGCCGGGACGCAGTTGTCGGCCGCCGCGGTCTTCGATGTGCAGACGGGAATACCCGAGGGCGATGTGCACCAGCGGGACCTCGTGGGGATCTATCCGTACGAAAACACGCTGCGGGCGGTGAAGATCTCGGGCCAGCAGCTGCGCGAGTATCTCGAGCACTCCGCGCGGTACTTCAACAGCTATGAACCCGGCCGGCCCGTGATCAATGACAGCATCGCGGGCTTCAACTACGACGTCGTGAGCGGCGTCGTGTACAACATCGATCTGTCGCGACCCGCGGGACTGCGCATCCGTGGCCTCGCCTATAACGGCAAGATCGTGCAAGCGGGCGACAGCTTCACCATGGCGGTGAACAGTTACCGGCAGGCGGGTGGCGGCGCGTACGCGATGATCGCCCGCGCGCGAGTGATCTACGACAAGGGCGAAGACATTCGCGAGCTGCTGGTGGACGAGGTCCGCCGCGCGCGCACCATCCAGGCCGCGACCTATCTGCATCCGAGCTGGGCGATCATTCCCGATGCCGCCCGCGCCGCCGCGCGTGCGGCCTTCGGCCCGCCCCCAGCGGCGGCCGCGGTCGTGCGCGACAGCACGCTGCTGCGCGTGCTCGCGACCAGCGACCTCCACGGCCAGCTCGAGTCGCGCGTGTGGGACTGGTCGCAGGGACGGCCGGTCGGCGGCGTGGCGGCGCTCAGGCCCTGGCTCGACAGCCTGGCGCGCACCTGCGGATGCGCGTCGGTGCGCCTGGACGCGGGTGACGAGATGCAGGGCACTGCGCTCTCGAACGCGACGTACGGGCGCGGGACGATCGACGCGATGAACCGCCTCGGCATCGACGCCGCAGCGATCGGCAATCACGAGTTCGACTGGTCGCTCGACACGCTGCGCGCCCGCATCGGCGAAGCGAAGTACCCGTTCCTCTCCGCCAACATCACGAATGCCGGGGGGACTGCTCGACCCGATTGGGCGACGCCCTGGAAGCTCATCACGAAGAGCGGCGTGAAGATCGCCGTCATCGGGTTGACGACCACCGAGACGCCGACCAGCACCGCGACGCGCAACGTCCAGGGCCTCGCGTTCGGGGACGGCGCACAGGCGATCAAGCGCTATCTGCCCGAGGCGCGCGCCGCAGCCGACTTCGTGATCGTGGTCGCGCACGCGGGCGCCGTGTGCGACTCCAGCACGGGTGGCGGCAACATGCCGGTCTGTCACGGCGAGATCATCGACCTCGCGCAGCAGCTCGACTCAGGAGCGGTCGATCTCATCGTGGCGGGCCATACGCACCTGCGCGTCAATACGGTAGTGCACGGTATCCCGATCATCGAGGCACAATCGAGCGCCCGCTCGATCGGCATCGTGGACTTCGTGCGCGTTGGAGGCCGGCGCGAGGTGCGCACCCAGCTCGTGACGCCGTACGCCGACCAGGTGAGGCCCGATACCGCGCTGACCGCGGCGCTAGGACGCCAGCAGCAAGCGGTCCGCAACATCACCGAGCGTGTGGTGGCGCGGCTCAAAGTGCCGCTCAAGCGCGAGGGTGACGAGTATGGTCTCGGGCGCCTGATCGCCGACGCGCAACGTGCCGCGGGGCGCGCCGATGTCGCGATCATGAACAACGGTGGTATCCGCACCGACCTTCCGGAGGGCGTGATCACGTGGGGTCAGGCCTACCAGGTACAGCCGTTCCAAAATCGGCTACTGCGACTCACGGTCAAAGGGGACGTCCTGCTCGCCGCGCTGGAGCAATGCGTCGCCGGTCGCGATCACCTGCCCGATTGCCACGTGGCCGGGGTGGAAGTCTGGTTTGACGCCAGCAAGGCGCCGGGCCAACGGGTCACGCGGACGCGACTCGCGACCGGAAAGGACATCGACAAGGGCGCCACCTACACCCTGGTCGTCAGCGACTTCATGGCGACAGGTGGCTCGGGATTCAAGATGCTGGTGGGCGCGCCGAAGGAAGATTTGGACGTGCTCGATATTGATGCCTTGACCCGCTATCTCGGTGTGCTGCGGTCTCCCGTGGAAGCGCCCAACGACGTGCGCTTCCATCGGACCGATCGCTGATGCGGGTTTTCATCAACGACAAGGCGGTCGAAGTCCCGCGGGGTGCGCGCGTGCGCGACGCCGTCGCGCAGGCGGATGACGGCCTGGCGCGGTTGCTCGACAGCGCGGCCTACGTTACGGACGCCGCCGGCCGTACCATCGACGCCGGCGATGCGGTGGGCGAGGCGGGCTCCGTCTATCGCGTGGTCGTCTCGGCGCGGCGCGAGGGCAAACCGCGGCTCACAAAAGACGCCTTGCGCCGCTGGCCCAAGGTGGAGCTGCACGTGCATCTCGACGGCGCGCTCCGGCCCGCGACGATGCTGGAGCTGGCGCGTGCACAGGGCATCCGCCTCCCGGCCGACACACCGGACGCGCTGGCCAAAGCGATGCTGGTGCGCGACGCCAAGAACCTCGAGGAATATCTCCAGAAGTACGAAGTCACGCTGTCCGTCCTGCAGACCGCCCAGGCGCTTGAGCGCGTGGCGTATGAATTCATCATCGACAAGGCCGCCGAGAATGTCCGCTATGTCGAGGTGCGGTATTCGCCGCTGCTGCATCGTCCCGCGTTGACGCTGGCGCAGGCGATCGAAGCGCCGCTGGCCGGAATCCGCCGGGCCGTGGCCGAGACGGGGACGCGCGTGGGACTCATCGTCTGCGCGATGCGGACCAAGCCGCCGGCCGAATCGCTCGAGTTGGCGCGTGTCGCGGCCGAGTATCGCTCGGCGGGCGTGACGGCGTTCGATCTCGCCGGTGCCGAGCGCGGCTTCCCCGCGCGAGACCACCGCGCGGCGTTCGAGTACGCGGCCGCGCACGGCATGGCTTGCACGTGTCATGCGGGTGAAGGAGACGGACCCCATTCGATCCAGCAGGCACTCCACGACGTGGGTGCCCAGCGGATCGGGCATGGGACGAGGCTCGCCGAAGACCCGGCGCTCCTCGAAGAAGTGGTGGCGCGGAAGATTCCACTGGAGATGTGTCTGACGAGCAACGTGCATACGCACGTCGTTGCGTCGGTGGCGGAGCATCCCTTTAAGCGCTATTTCCAGCAGGGCGTCGTCGTCACGCTGAATACCGATGGCCCGCTGACCGACGGCATCACCCTGACCGACGAGTATTTCCTGGCGCACGCCGTCCTGGGTCTCTCGCCTGACGATCTGGCGCAGGTCGTCCTGAACGGGTGCGAGAGCGCGTTTCTGCCGGAGTACGAGAAGGTCGCGCTGGTGTCCCGCGTGCAAAGTGAACTCGATCGAGAAGGGGGAACTCCGTGATGCCCTGGCGCCGGGTCGTCTTCGCGTTCGCGATTACGTTCGTCAGTGCGCTCCTGGTTTTTACGCTGCCCCGCTTCGTCTTCAACACGCTGCGCGGCGCGACCGTCCAGACGCCCGCGCAGGACACCGCCAAACCCCAGCCACAGCAACCCACGACCCCTCCCCCCGTCACGGCAGCCCCGCGCTCGCTCGGCTCGCGGCTGACGGGAATCTTCGGCTTGGTCCTGATCCTCGGCATCGGCATCGCCCTCTCGCGCAATCGGCGGGCGATCAGCTGGCGGGTGGTCGCGTGGGGCGTCGGCCTGCAGCTCGCGTTCGCGATCTTCGTGCTGCGGGTCCCGATCGGGCAGACCATCTTCGGCTGGCTCGGAGCTGTCGTCACGAGGATCCTGAGCTTCTCCTACGCCGGCTCGGAATTCGTGTTCGGCGAGATCGGCAAGCAGCACTCGAGCCTGGGCGTCGTATTCGCGTTCCAGATCATGCCCGCGATCATCTTCGTCTCCGCGCTGTTCGCTATCCTCTACTACCTCGGCATCATGCAGATCGTGGTGAAGGCGTTCGCCGTGGTGATGAACAAGATCATGGGCGCGAGCGGGGCGGAGAGCCTCAACGTCGCCGCGTCGATCTTCATGGGGCAAACCGAAGCGCCGCTGACGATCCGGCCGTTTCTCCCACGCATGACTCGCTCGGAGCTCATGACCGTGATGACGGCGGGGATGGCGCACGTCTCCGGGTCGATCATGGCGGCCTACATCGCGTTTGGCATCGAGGCGCGCCACCTGCTCACGGCGGTCATCATGACCGCACCGGGCACGATCATGATGGCGAAGATCCTGGAGCCGGAGACGGAAGTCCCCGAGACGCTCGGCGGCGTCAAAGTGGATATCCCGCGCACCGATGTGAACGTCCTCGATGCCGCGGCGCGCGGCACGAGCGACGGCCTGTATTTGATGCTCAACGTGATCGCGATGCTCGTCTCGTTCATTGCGCTCATCGCTTTGATCAACGGACTGTTCGGCTGGATCCACGGAGGTGTAGCCTGGTTCCCCGCCACCCTGCAGACGGTGCTCGGCTGGATCTTCCGTCCCATCGCCTGGGTGATGGGCGTGCCGTGGCATGACAGCGGCGCGGTCGGCGCCCTGCTGGGCGAACGGATGGTCATCAACGAATTCATCGCCTACGCGCACCTCGGCCCGCTCAAAGGCAGCCTCGATCCGGTGTCGTTCACGATCGCGACCTTCGCCCTCTGCGGTTTCGCGAATCTGAGTTCGGTAGGCATTCAGATCGGCGGCATCGGTGCCCTCGCGCCGGAGCGCAAACACGACTTGGCGCGGCTCGGATTCCGCGCTATGATCGCCGGCACGCTCGCCAACTTTCTCTCGGCGACGCTCGCAGGCATCCTGTTGTAATGGGGAAGGGGGATGAGGGAGGGGGGACGGGTGGGGTAGCTGCGGCAACCAACGCCGTGAAGCAGCGCCTCGGAACGCTCAACCCCCGGGTCGCGATCGTCCTCGGCTCTGGCCTCGGATTCCTGGCGGACGAGGTCGTGACGCCCATTCGCATTCCATACAACACCATCCCCGGCTTTCCCGAGCCCGGCGTCGCCGGACACAAGGGAGTGCTGGTCGGTGGAACGCTTGAAGGCGTTCCGGTCATCGTGCAGGCTGGGCGCTTTCATCTTTATGAGGGTCATCCCGCGCGGGTCGCCGGGCTGCCGGCGCGTGTGTTTGCGGAGCTGGGCGTGGAAATCCTCATCGTCACCAATGCTGCCGGCGGCGTGCGGCGCACGTTTCCGGGCGGCACGCTGATGCTGATCGCCAACCACATCAACCTGATGTGGCGCAACCCCCTGATCGGGCAGCCCGAGCCCGGCGAGCAACGTTTTCCCATCATGCACGAACCGTACGACGCGGAGTTGCGCACGCTGGCCCGGGGCGTGGCCCGGGACATGGGCATCCGGCTGGAGGAAGGCGTGTACGTGGGTTTGCTCGGCCCTTCCTACGAGACCCCCGCCGAAGTCCGAATGCTCGAGCGGCTTGGCGCCGATGCGGTCGGGATGTCTACGGTTCCCGAAGTGCTTGTCGCACGCTCGCGCGGCATTCGCTGCCTCGGCTTTTCCATTATTACCAACCCTGGGGCCGGGATTACCGGGGAGGCGCTCTCGCATGAGGATGTGCTCGCGGTGAGCGAGCGGGTCGCCCGGCGGTTATCCGTCGTCCTGAAAGGAGTGCTCCAGCGTCTCAACTTGGCCTGATCCTGACGTTCGTTTTGCAACCCTTTTCCCACCCGCTCTGTCTTATGAACCGATAACCGCCGCGCGCTGGCCGTCAGCGTTCGCGACCGGGGTCCACCCTTCACCTCAGCACCCGGACGCATATGCCGACCATGCTCCAGCTGCTCCTCGCTCTGGCGGGAAGTCATCCGCCGCTTGTTGCGGTCGATTCGCCACCTCCCGCGCCCGCGCCTCCCGCGTCGCAGCAGCTGCGCGCGGTTCGGCTCGCCGGCGGCCAAGCCGTCAGCATCGACGGCACGCTCGATGAACCGCTCTGGCGGACAGCGGAACGGGTCACGGGCTTTACCCAGCGTGACCCGACGCAGGGGGCGGTGCCAACGGAGAGTACCGTCGTCTACATCGCGTACGACGACGCGGCGCTGTACATCGGCGCACGGCTGTACGACGCGCATCCCGATTCGATCGTGGCGCGTCTGGCCCGTCGCGATCAGGGCACAAACTCCGACCGCTTCCAGGTCTACATCGACTCCTATCACGACAAGCGCAGCGGCTTCTATTTCGGAATCAACGCCGCCGGAACGCTCTACGACGGCACGCTCTTTAACGACGACTGGGACGACGACACTTGGGACGGCGTGTGGGAAGGGAAGGTGACGCGGGACTCGCAGGGGTGGACCGCGGAGCTGCGGATTCCCTACTCGCAGCTGCGGTTCGTCCGACAAAGCCAGTACGTGTGGGGCATCAATTTCCGGCGTGATATCGCGCGCAAAAACGAGTTCGATTACATCGTCTACACGCCGCGGGATGGCCGCGGCTTCGTGTCGCGATTCCCCGATCTCGTGGGGATCGAGCGGATCGAGCCGCCACGGCGACTCGAAATCCTGCCGTATGCGACGAGCCGCGCCGCATTTACCCGCCAGCCTGTTGGCAATCCGTTCAACGACGGCTCGAAATTCGACCCCGGGTTCGGCGCCGATGCGAAGATCGGCCTCGGCTCGAATCTCACGCTCAACGCCACAGCCAATCCGGACTTCGGGCAGGTCGAAGTCGATCCCGCCGTCGTGAACCTGAGCGACCGCGAGACCTTCTTCAACGAGAAGCGGCCGTTCTTCGTGGAAGGCGCGTCGATTTTCGAGTTCGGGTTCGGCGGCCAGAGCAACTTCTGGGGATTCAACTGGTCCGGCCCGAGCTTCTTTTACAGTCGGCGCATCGGTCGGTCACTGTCGGTGCCCGGTGCCCCTGCCAACGGATACGTCGACGGACCCGACGGCGCGCACATCCTCGGTGCGCTGAAGTTGACCGGTAAGGTCGCGGGCAGCTGGAACGTGGGTGGCCTGACCGCCGTGACGGCTCGTGAGCGCGCGACGCTGCAGGACAGCCTCGGCGTCCGCTGGGGTCAGGAGATGGAGCCGCTCGCGGCGTACGGGGTCTACCGCGCCCAGAAGGAGTTCGACAAGGGGCGTCAGGGGCTCGGCTTCATTTCGACAATCGCGGGCCGGTCGTTCGACGATCCCGTCCTGCGCGATGTCCGCAACAGCAATTCGATGACGCTAGGAACGGACGGCTGGGTCTTTCTCGACTCGTCCAAAACGTGGGTGACGACCGCCTGGGTCGCGGGCTCGCGCATCGCCGGATCGCCGGCGCGCATGACGACCGTACAGCGGAACTCGGTGCATTATTTCCAGCGACCGGACGCGCCGAGTGTGCGGGTCGATTCGAACGCCACCTCGCTCACGGGTACGGCGGCGCGCTTCACGCTCGCCAAGCAGCGTGGCAACACGTTTGTGAACTCCGCGTTCGGAATCATCTCACCCGGATTCGACGTGAACGATCTCGGCTTCCTGTCGCGCACCGGGTACATCAACATGCATCTGGGTGGAGGGCGAACCTGGAGCAAACCCGGCAAACATTTCCGCTATGCGGAAACCGGCGGCGCGTTGTTCAGGAACTACGATTGGGACGGCAACATCAACTGGTCGGGTGCGTTCAACTTCGGCTACGTGCAGTTCAACAACTACTACTGGGTCAACTGGAACGTCGCCTACAATCCCTGGACGGTCGACAATCGCCGCACCCGCGGCGGGCCGCTGATACTCCTGCCGCCGGGCTATCAGTTCGGGCTCGACATGGGCTCCGATAGCCGCAAATCATTGACGCTGGGCATGGGGGCGTTCACCTACTTCCGCTCGTCGCAGGACGTCGAGTGGTCCACCTACGTCAACGTGCAGTATCGTCCGGCTGCGAATGTGTTGTTGAGCGTGGGGCCGAACCTATACAAGCAGACTCAGCCGTACCAGTACATCACCGCGATCGCCGACACGACGGGGGGTGCGCCGAACACGTACAACAGTCACTACGTCTTCGGCGGGCTCAATCAGACGGAGCTGTCGGCGGCCATCCGCCTCAACTGGACCTATAGTCCGACGCTGTCCCTGCAGCTGTACGCTCAGCCGCTCATCTCGGCGGGCCGGTACGACTACTACCGCGAGCTCGCGCGCGGTCGTAGCGCCGCATTCATCCGGTACGGCCGCGACAACGGCTCGACGATCACCTACGTCGATTCGACCAAGTCATACAACGTCGATCCCGACGGCGCAGGTCCGGCGCAGCCGTTCTCCTTCGGCAAGCCCGATTTCAATTTCAAATCGCTGCGCGGCAACGCCGTGCTCCGCTGGGAGTATATGCCGGGTTCGACCCTCTACTTTGTATGGACGCAGAGCCGGTCGATCGCCGACGATAACGGAGATTTCAGGTTCGGTTCCTCGATGGGGAGTATGCTGCGCGCGCCGGCGGAGAACATCTTCATGATCAAGGCGACGTACTGGTGGAATCCGTAAGCTAGAGACCTTCGGTCGGTGGTCTGGGGGGCGCGGGCACGAAATGGTTCAATGGCCCGTGCCCCCCGCTGCTTCCAAGCCCCGGCGCAGCGGCAATCGCGCGATGCACGAAATCGAGTGCGTCCTCCACGGCCCGCTCGAGCGGACGGCCGAGCGCCAGGCCTGCCGTGATGGCGGCGGAGAGTGTGCAGCCCGTCCCGTGGGTGGATGTGGTGTCGATGCGCGCGTGTGTGAAGCGGCGCGTCGCGCCGTGCTGGACCAGCACGTCCATCAGCGTGTCGGTATCCGCGAGGTGGCCGCCTTTGACGAGCGCGGCGCGCGCGCCCATCGCGAGTAGCGCGCGACCCGCTCGCTCCATTTGATCCGGCGTCCGCACCGCTTCCTCGACGAGGATCTCGGCTTCGTTGAGGTTGGGCGTGATGAGCAGCGCCAGCGGTGCCAGCCGGCGCCCGATCAGCTGCTCGGCGGCGCGATCGAGCAGCCGGTCGCCCGACGTGGCAACCATCACGGGATCGAGCACGTAGGTGGTGAGCCGATGCTCGGCGATGCGTCGGGCAACGGTCTCCACGATCTCGGGAGATCCCAGCATCCCGCTCTTGAGGGCGGCGGGTCGCAAGTCGGCCACGAGGGCGTCGATCTGCTGCGCGACGAGCGCCGCCGGGAGCGCCTGCCAGGCGAGCACGCCGAGCGTATTCTGCGCCGTCACCGCGGTGAGCGCGGTGGTTCCGAACACCCCGAATTGATGAAATGTCTTGAGGTCGGCCTGAATCCCCGCCGCGCCACCGGAGTCCGAGCCCGCGATCGTGAGCGCGATTCTCATGTGTTTGGCGGGCGTGGCTTGGCGAAAGCAACGGCACAGGCAATTTTACTGGCACCTGTGACCGGCACGAGGACGCACATCCGCAATAATCTGCAGTCGACCGTCCGCGATCTCCAACGTCGCAAGGCGCGAGGCCGTCGCGGTCTGGCGGTCCTGGAAGGCGTGCGGCTGGTGGAGGAAGCACTGGCCGCCGGTCTCGAGTTCAAAGGCGCACTCGTTTCTCCCGACCTCGCGCGCACGACCCGCGGGCAAGCGCTCACGGCCGAGCTGGCCAGCCATGCGATCGCGGTGGAGGAGGTCGGGTCCCGGACGTTCGGGGATCTCGCGGGGACGGACACCCCGCAGGGGATCCTCGCGATCGTGCAGCCCCGCCTGTGGGCGCTGACCGATATCGCCGGCGGACCGATGCTGGTGGTCGACGGTGTCCAGGATCCGGGCAACGTCGGGACGCTCATCCGGACGGCGCATGCGCTCGGGGCTTCGGCGAGCCTCCTGCTGCGCGGCAGTGCGGATCCGATGAATCCGAAGGCGCTGCGCGCGGCGATGGGAGCGACGTTCCGGCATCCGGTCGTGCAGCTCGACGATGGACCGTTCATCACGTGGGCGCGCGAGCGCGGCATCGAGTTGTGGGCGGCGGCCGCGGACGGCGTTCCGCTGAATCGGGCGATCGATGCCCGGACCTCACGAAAGGAAGAGGGGCTGATTGCCGTGATCGTCGGGAACGAAGGCGCAGGGATCAGACCGCAGCTCAATAGCATCGCGGCGCAGCGCGTCGCGATTCCCCTGGCGCGCGGCGCGGAATCGCTCAATGTCGCGGTGGCCGCCGGCATCCTGCTCTACGAGGTGGTGCGTGGGCGCTAACGTCGTCATCATCATCGGCGCCGTGCTGCTCGGCCTGTGCTTCGGCAGCTTCCTCAACGTCTGCATCCTGCGGCTGCCGCGCGACCAGTCGCTGCTCAAGCCGCGCTCGACGTGCCCGAACTGCAAACAGCCGATCGCGTGGCGTGATAACATCCCGCTGTTTTCGTGGCTCTGGCTCCGCGGCAAGTGCCGCTGGTGCCAAAAGCCGATCTCCAAGCAGTACCCGCTCATCGAAGCCCTCGTCGGGCTGCTGTTCGGAGCGTCGGTCCTGGCGTACGGTCCCACCTTGCATGCAGTCGCCGCCGCGCTGTTTGGAACGATCCTGCTCGGCATCGCGATCACAGACGCGCGCCATTACCTCATCCCCGATGAATTCACGTGGGGAGGTCTCGTGATCGGCCTGCTGCTCGCGCTCGGGGGCGGCGTCCAGGGATTCGTCCAGGCGCTGCTGGGCGCGGCGGTAGGGTTCGTACTGCTGTGGCTCGTGGGACTGGCGGGGACGTGGGTGTTCAAAGAGGACGCGATGGGCGGGGGCGACGTAAAGATGATGGCAATGGTCGGCAGCTTCGTCGGGTGGCGCGGCGTGTTGCTCACGGTGTTCGCCGGCGCGGCACTCGGCTCGCTGATCTTTGTCCCGCTGTCCATCAAGAAGAAGCGACTGGTACCGTTCGGGGTATTCCTGGCTGTCGGCGCGGTGGTGGCCTTCGTCTTCGGTGACGCCATCATCGCCTGGTACGGGCATTTTCTCAAAGGCGACTGACGAGCGATGGGCAATCCCTTCGAGGGACTCTTCGATTCCGGTGACGTGCTCGAGCGCGTCGGCATCGACATCACGGCGCAGGCGCGCCGCGGCGATCTCGAGCCGGTGCGCTGCCGCGACGCCGAGGTCGCCCGCGTCGTGGATATCCTGCTCAGGCAAGGGAAGAACAATGCGGCGCTCGTCGGGAAGGCCGGCGTCGGCAAAACCGCGATCGTGGAAGGTCTCGCCCAACGCATTGCCACTGGAGACGTCCCGCCCGCGCTCAAGGACGCCCGGATTCTGGGACTCGATCATGTCTCGATGCTGGCGGGCACCTCGTTCCGGGGTCAGTACGAGGACCGCATGCGCCGTCTCGTCCAGGCACTCCAGGCCGACCGCAATCTCATTCTCTTCGTGGACGAGCTGCACAACCTCATCGGGCAAGGCACGGCGATGGGTGCGGCGATGGACGCCGGCAACATGCTGAAGCCCGCGCTCGTCCGCGGCGACATCCGCGTCATCGGCGCGACCACCGGAGAAGAGTACGCCAAGTGGATCAAGACCGATCCCGCGCTCGAACGCCGGTTCCAGCCGGTAACCATCGAAGAGTTGGACGCGATTCAGACCTGGGAAGTGCTCGTCGCCCGCCGGCCGCGGCTCGAGCGGCATCACGCGGTCGCGATTTCGGACGATGCCCTGAAGGCCGCGATCGTGCTTACGGATCGCTTTGTGCAGGACCGCGCGCGACCCGACAAGGCGATCGACGTGCTCGATGAAGCCTGCGCTCATGCCCAGGCGACTGCGCACGTCTCACCGGAGCTCGACAAGCTGATACGTGACCGCAAGAAGGTCGAAGCACTGATGCGGCGCGGGCTGACCGAGGAGACGGTGCCCGAAGAGCCGATGCCGGATCTCGCGACGGTGCTGCAACGGTTCGGCGAGGAGCTTGAGCAGCTGCTTGGTGGCGGCGAAGGACGCCGGAAGACGCCGCCTGCGGAACCTCCGGCGTCCTCCGGCGACGTCCGGCGTCCTTCGTCACTCGAAGAGCAGCGGGTCGATCTCGACGGACGCTTACGCGCCGAGCTCGAGCGCCAGGGCATCGTTGTGACAGGGAAGGAGGTCGCGCGCGTGGTTGGTTTCGCGGTGGGGAAGGGGATTGAGTGGGCCGGCTGACGCGATCCGCGGGCTGGGTCGCGATCCTCATCCCCTTCGTAGCGTGCCGCGAGCGCGCGCAGGCGATCCAGAGCGAAGCGGAGCTGAAGGACATGGTGCATCACATGATGCCCATCGTCGCGCAGACCACAGGACTGTCCTTCAAGCGCGAACCGCTCGTACTGCGCCGGACACGCACGCAGGTTCGGGACTACCTCATTCACAAGATCGATCAGGATCTGCCACCCGCCGAGCTCGGCGGACTGCAAGCGGCGCTCCGCTTGTTCGGGCTGATTCCCGATACGCTCGAGCTGCGGCCGACGATGATCGACGTGCTCACCGAACAGGTTGCCGGCTATTACGATCCCGATTCGAACGCGCTCTACATTCCGGAAGACGTCGAGCCGCTGCAGCTCCGCGTGGTCGTGTCCCACGAGCTCGTGCATGCGCTGCAGGATCAGTACGTCCACCTCGATTCGATCATCGAGCAGCGCCACGCGAACGACCGGCGGTCGGCGGCGCAGGCGATTCTCGAGGGCCAAGCGGTTGTCGCGCAAATTCCGGTGCTCATGCCGGAACAGAAGCCCGACACATTCCCGCTTGGCTGGTTCTGGCAGCAGCGCGCCGCGATGGCGGCGCAACAGGCCGGCATGAAGCAATTCGCGCGCGCGCCGCTCTGGCTCCGCGAAGGCCTCATCTTTCCGTATCTCGGCGGCGCCGACTTCATCGTCTGGTTCCGCCACAAGTACTTCGGCCGGTCCGTGCTCAACGCCATGCCGCACTCGACGGAGCAGATCCTCCATCCCGAGCGCTACGCGGCACACGACGAGCCGACCGAGGTGAGGTATGCCTCCGGCGAAGCGGACACCGTGCAGTGGGAAGACAATCTGGGCGAGTACGAGACGCGGTTGCTCTTTCAACAATTGCTCGGCAATGAAGCGGAAGCGACGAGTCTCGCAACCGGATGGGACGGCGACCGCTACCAAGTGCTTGGTCCCAGGAGCGATGCCCTGGTGTGGTACAGCGTCTGGGATGACGCTCCGGCCGCGGGACGGTTTGCCCTCGGGTTGCAGCGCGCCTGGGCAAGGCGAAAGGCGGGCGCGTCGACAGCGGGGGGCCGGCGGTCCGAGGTGAAACAGTTGACGATCGACAACAGACCCGCGGTGCGACTCGTCGACGCGCCGGCGGACTGGAAGGGGTGGCGCGCGCTCCCGACCGTGCACCTCAGCGGAGGAAACGAGTAATCGTGTAGATCAGCAGCCCCACGAGCCCGCCGACCAGTGTGCCGTTGATGCGCACAAACTGCAGATCCCTCCCCACCGCCAGCTCGAAGCGCCGTGACGTCGCGGCCGGATCCCAGCTCGCCACGGTCTGCGCGATTAGGTCACCAATCTCGTGGCGATACTTCTCGACGACGCTGGCCGTGAGGTCGATCAGCAGATCGTCGATCTCGACGAGCAACGTCGGATTGGAGAGGAGCGCGACGCCGAACTCGCTCAGGCCGCTGTCGAGCGGGCTCGGGTTGCCGTCCTTCCCGCTCCCGTAGTTCGCGATCGCTTCTCGAATGCCCTCCCACAGCCGGCGCGACATGTCGTCGCTCGCCGCGCCCATGAGCCACTCTTCTTTCAACGCCTCCGCGCGCGCGATGACCTCGGGCGAATGCTGCAGCCGATCGATGAAGTCCCGAATCGCGGAGTCGAACGCGCCACGCAGCGGATGAGCCGGATCATTCACCATGTCGTGCAGCAGCCGCTCCACCGCCACGATGATCTTCTGGTAGATCTTGTCATCCAGCACCGGCGGCACCCACCACGGCGTTTCGGCGCGCACGCGCTCGCGAATCAGCTCGCGGTTGTTACGCACCGCGTCCGCCGCGAGCCGGACCGCCGCGTTGAGCAGCTCCTCCTGGCGGTTGTCGCCAAGCGCCAACGCCAGCGTCTTGCCGAGCGCCGGCGCGACGCGGAACGACATGACGCGATTGCGCACGACCTGCGTGATCAGATCCTGCAGCTCGTTGGGGGGGAGGGAGTCGAGGGTCTTCACGAGACCGCTCGCGAACTGCCGTGAGATCTGGCGCGCGTGCTCGCGGTCGGCGAGCCATTGCGCGCCCCGCTCGGCGGGGTGGACCCGGCGCAGATTCGCGGCGATGACCTCGCGCGACAAAAAGTGGTTCTGTACGAAGTTGCCGAGGATCTGACCGATACGCTCCTTGCGCGTGGCGACAATCGCGGTGTGCGGGATCGGCAGGCCGAGCGGATGGCGGAACAGCGCGGTCACGGCAAACCAGTCGGCCAGGCCGCCGACGAGCGACGCTTCGGCGGTCGCGCGCACGTAGCCGAGCCAGGGGTACAGCGGCTCGTACATGCTTGCCGCCACGAATACCAGTAGCGCGACCCCGAGTAACGCGGTCGCGCGCCGCTTCATAGCGTCCAGGCGGGCTTGCCGCTCGGCGTCGTCCGGCCGCGACCACTGCGGTGTGATGGGCGGTGTCATCTGTGCCACAGTAGCCAAAATAAGACCCCCACTTGGTTTGCGGGTACTCGCCATTTAGCTTGCTACGCTTATGTTTACGGCCCTTTCCGAGCAGCTGACCGGGGTACTGAACCGGCTCACAGGTCGCGGGGTGCTCTCGGAAAGCGACGTCACCGACGCGCTGCGCGAGATCCGCCGCCACCTGCTCGAGGCGGACGTGAGCTTCGAGGTCACGCGCGGATTCGTCGAGCGAGTGCGCGAGCGGGCCGTCGGCGCGCTGCAGGTCAAGGCGGTCAGCCCCGGCCAGCAAGTCGTCAAGCTGGTGCGCGACGAAATCGCGACGCTGCTCGGCGGCACCAGGTCCGGCCTCGAGTTTGCCTCCGTAGGTCCGACGGTCATTCTCCTCGTCGGGTTACAGGGATCGGGGAAGACAACGACGGCAGCCAAGCTCGCGCGGCGGCTGAAGCTCGAGCAGAAGGCGCCGGCGCTGGTGGCGGCCGACATCTACCGGCCCGCGGCAGCTGAGCAACTGCGGCAGCTGGGGCAGCAGATCGACGTACCGGTGCTGGGGACGGGGGAACAGGGAAGGGGGAAGGGTGTGCCGGCGCTGGTCCGGGATGCTCTTCGCGAAGCCGAATCGGCGCGCGCCCGGACGGTGATCGTCGATACCGCCGGCCGGCTGCAGATCGATGCCGAGATGATGGACGAGCTGAAGGTGCTGAAGGCGGCCGTCCCCCCGAAGGAAGTGCTGCTGGTCGTGGACGGGATGACTGGGCAGGACGCGGTGAAGATCGCGCGCGGGTTTCACGAGGGCGTCGGGCTCACCGGGGTGATCCTGACGAAGCTCGATGGCGACACCCGCGGCGGCGCGGCGCTGTCGATTCACGGCGTGACCGGCGTGCCGATCAAGTACATCGGCGTCGGCGAGAAGACCGAGGCGCTCGAGCCGTTCGATCCCGGCCGGATGGCTGGACGGATTCTGGGGCAGGGTGACGTGGTGGCGCTGGTCGAGAAGGCGGCGGCGACGGTCGATGCCGAAGCCGCCAAGCGCCTCGAGAAAAAGGTCCTGTCCAAGAAGGGCATGGACCTGCAGGATTTTCTGGTCGCGTTGAAGCAGATGCAGAACATGGGTCCCTTGAAGCAAGTGCTCGGGTTATTGCCGGGGATCGATGCGAAGGCGCTGCAGGGTGTATCGATGGACGACAAACGTCTCAAACATGTCGAGGCAATCGTACTCTCGATGACCCCGCAGGAGCGCGCCGATCCGAGCGTGCTGAATGGCCAGCGCAAGTTGCGGATCGCCAAGGGCGCCGGGCGGCCCGTGCAGGAAGTGAATCGCCTGCTGGAACAGTTCCAGCAGATGCGCAAGATGGGCAAGTTCTTAAAAAGGATGTAGGGAACGCTATGGCAACTCGAATTCGGCTGCGCCGCGTGGGACGCAAGGGACAGTCCTATTTCCGGATCGTCGTCGCGGACTCCAAGTCGCCGCGCGACGGCCGCTTTGTGGCCTTGATCGGCAACTACAACCCGCGCGCCAATCCAGCGGTGATCGAGGTGAACGCGGAGCAGGCGCGGGCCTGGCTCGAGAAGGGCGCGCTGCCGACCGATACGGTGCGCTCGCTCCTCAAGAAGGCCGGCGTACTAGGCAAATCAGCACCGCCCGCGAAACCCACCGCGTAGTCGGGCGGCTGCGCAAGCCGCACGGACAGCACGGGGAGGTGGCGGTGGTCCCCCTCGTGGAGCATCCGGGGACGGTGTTCGTGCCAAAGGCACGCGTGTACGTCCTGAACGACGCACGAGAGGTGCTGGCGGGTCCCTTGGTCGTAACGCGCCGCCGGGCGTATCACCGCGAATGGCTGCTCGGCTTTGAAGGCGTGACGTCCCGCGCCGCGGTCGAAGAGTGGCGCGACCAATTGGTCGCGGTGGACGAGTAGCGATGCTCAGGATCAACGTGGTGACGCTGTTTCCGGAATGGTTCGCGGCGCCGCTCTCGTCGAGCATCCTGGGGCGCGCGGCAAAAGCAGGGCTGGTGCAATATCGCGTGGTGCAGCTGCGCGATTACACGCACGACAAGCATCAGACGGTGGACGACGCGCCGTACGGCGGGGGCGCGGGCATGGTGCTCAAGCCCGAGCCGTTCTTCGAGGCGGTCGAGGACCTGAACGCGAAGCCACCGATCGTGTTGCTGTCGGCGCGGGGGCGACCCTTCAGGCATGACACGGCGGTGCGGTTCGCGGTGGGCGGTGAGCTGACGTTGCTGTGCGGGCATTACAAGGACGTCGATCAGCGGGTGGCAGAAGGCCTGGGCGCGGAAGAAGTGTCGATCGGCGATTTTGTGCTGTCGGGCGGAGAGCCGGCGGCGCTGTGTGTGGTCGACGCGGTGGTGCGGCTACTGCCCCGCGCGCTGGGAGATCATGAGTCGGCCTCGAGCGACTCGCACTATGACGGTTTGCTGGCGCCCCCCAGCTACACGCGGCCGCCCAGCTATCGCGGGCTCGACGTCCCGGACGTATTGTTGAGTGGCGATCACGACGAAATTGCGGCATGGCGTGCGGCGCAGGCCGAGCGCCTCACGCGCGAACGCAGACCAGATATTTGGTTGAAACACGGGGAATAGCTTATGGAAAAGCTCAGAGCGGTCGAGCGCGAAGGCCTGAAGACGGATATCCCGGCTTTCGCTCCCGGCGATACGCTGCGCGTCATGGTGCGGGTGCGCGAAGGTGAGAAGGAACGCCTGCAGGCGTTCGAGGGCATTTGCATCGCCCGGCGCGGCGGCGGCATCAACGAGACCTTTACCGTTCGCAAGATTTCGGCCGGCGTGGGCGTCGAGCGGATCTTTCCGCTGCACGCGCCCTTGATTGCCGAAATCGGGTTGCTGCGGAAAGGCCGCGTGCGGCGCGCCAAGCTGTACTTCCTGCGCCGGCTCGCCGGCAAGGCCGCGCGCATCCGTGAGAAGCGCGGCGCGGGGCAGGGGCTCACCGTCCCCAGCACGCCGGAACCGGAGCAACCGCAGACGTGAGACACCGCCGCCCGTCGCTGAAACGCGAGGCGGCGTTGTGGAGCGAAGGCTGCAGCATCGTCGCCGGTATCGATGAAGTCGGCCGCGGTCCCCTGGCTGGTCCAGTGGTCGCCGCGGCCGTCGTCTTTCCGATCGGTGTGAAGCCGATCCGTGGGCTCGATGACTCGAAGGTGCTCAGCGCCGCGCAGCGCGAGAAGTTCGCGGTCAAGATCCGCGAGCGCGCCTTCGCCCTGGCGGTCGGCGCCGCGAGCGTCCGGGAGATCGACCGGCTCAACATCCGGCGCGCGTCGATTCTCGCCATGGCGCGCGCGCTGCGGCGCCTGCGCCTTGCGCCGTCGCATGTGCTCATCGACGGGTTGCCCTGTCCCGAGCTCGGCTGCGCGCACGAGGCGATCGTGGATGGCGATGCCCGGTGCCATTCGATCGCGGCGGCGTCGGTGATCGCCAAGGTGCTGCGGGATGCGCTGATGGACCGTCTCGCCGCCCGGTATCCGGGCTATTTCTGGGAGACGAACAAAGGCTACGCGACCCCTGAGCACCTCGACGCGATTCAACGGCTCGGCCCCACGCGGCATCACCGCTACAGCTTCGAGCCCGTCGCGCAGATCGAGCTGCTAGCGGTTTCGACCGCGACGTAACCCTTTCAAGAAGTCCGGGAGCGGCCGCGTATTGAGGATGTCGGACGCCGTCAGCCAGGCCCGCCGGGCCACGGCGACCGCGAACCGCATGAACCGCAGCTCGCGCGTGTTGTGGGCGTCCGTCGAGAGCACGAACCGCGCGCCGTGCGATTTGGCGGCGGCTGCCAGCGTGTCCGGCAGGTCCATCCGCTCGCTGCCGTTGATCTCCAGCAGGCATCCCGCCTTGGCCGCGGCTGTCGCGACGACGTCGAAATCGAGCGGATATGAGGGACGCACCGGCACGATGCGGCCGGTGGGATGGCCGATCGCATCCACCCAGGGGTTGTCGATCGCGGCGAGCAGGCGGTCGGTGAGCTGCCGCTCGCTCTGCTTCAGACCGTAGTGGATGGTCGCCACGACGTAATCCGCTTCCGCGAGCACGTCGTCCGGCAGGTCGAGTTTGCCGCTTTCCAGAATGTCCATCTCGACGCTCTTCAGGACTCTAAGCCCTCGCATTCCTTTATTAAGCCGGTCGATCTCTTTCCACTGCGCGCGCAGCTCGGCGGGAGTCTGCCCGGCCATCGAGGTGCGGGGGGAGTGGTCGGTGATGGCGACGTATCCATAGCCGAGCGCGCGCGCCGCTTCGATCATCTCCGGAAGCGTGGCTTTGCCGTCGCTCGCGTCGGTGTGCATCTGCAGGTCGCCGCGCATCTCCTCCAACGTCACGAGCTTGGGAAGCTTGTGCTCTTTGGCGAGCGGGATCTCACCGCGATTCTCGCGCATTTCCGGCGGGATCCAGTCGAGGTCGAGCGCCCCGTAGACCGCTTCCTCCGTTCGTCCGGAGATGCATTTCGAGCCGCGGAAGACGCCGTACTCGTTCAGCTTCAGCTTCTTGCCCTGCGCAATCTTGCGCAGCTCGATGTTGTGCGCTTGCGAGCCCGTGAAGTACTGCATCGCGGCTCCGAAGCACGAGGGCTCGACGACGCGCAAGTCGACTTGCAGTCCGCTCGAGAGTCGCACGGTCGATCGCGTGTCTCCCTGCGAGGCGACCTGAGTGACGTCGCCGAATTTTCCAAAGCGAGCGATCACGTCGGGCGCGTTGACGCAGCTGACGACGATATCGAGGTCGCCGATGGTCTCCTTGCGCCGTCGAAAGCTGCCCGCCACGTCGATGGCATCGATCCCGCCGCCCGCCTTGAGATACTCCACGATCGCGCGGGCATACTGCTCGGCCTCGTGCAGCACGATGCGCTGTGGCCCGGTGTCGGCACCCGCGACGCCTTCGCGGATCTTTTCGAGCAGCTTGGGTCCGAAGCCGCCGAGCTTCGCGATCTTGCCCTTCTCGAGCGCGTCTTTGAGATCGGCAACGCTGTTTACTTTCAATTGGTCGTGGAAGAGCTTGACGCGCTTCGGGCCCAGGCCCGGAATGCGCAGCAGATCGAGGAGACCGGGTGGGACCGTCGCGACGAGTTGTTGACGCTGTGGCATGCTGCCGGTCTGTACGAGCGCCGTGATCTCCTTCGCAATGCCGCCGCCGATTCCGGGAAGCTCGGTGAGGTCGAATTCGCCACCCGCGACGAGCTCGGCGATGGGGTCGGGGTGATCGGCGACCGTGCGCGCCGCGTTGCGATACGCCCGCACCTTGAACGGATTGCCCGCGGAGATTTCCAGGAGATCGGCGACTTCGCCGAGGGCGCGCGCGATTTCCGTGTTCTGCATGGCGTGAAAACTAAGGCTTGCGGAGCCTTGTCAGGGGTGATAGGCTAGCCGCTCCGAAGATATCTTTCCCACCCAGTCGGAGGCCGAAGCAATGGTGCGCAAGCTCCTCGGACCGGCCGCATTCGCTTTCGTATTCCCCGTTCTCCTCGCCGCGCAGTCGCAAGCGACAACCGGAATCATCCGCGGCACCGTCACCGATCCCGCGGGGGCGCCCGTCGCGGCAGCGACGGTCACACTGCGCGAAACCCAAACCGGGTTCCAACGCCAGATCACGGCCAACGAGCGCGGCATCTTTATCGCCTCCCTCATGCCGCTGGGCACGTACGACGTGACCGCGCGCGGGGTGGGCTTCAGTGAGACGCGGGCCACCGGCGTGCGGCTCGGGGTGGGCGAAACGGTCGACCTGACACTGGCGCTCGCCGCGGTGCAGCTGCAGGCGGTCGTCATCGAGACGACGCCCTCGGTCGTCGAAGCCACCAAGACGGAGAACTCGACCCGCCTGCCGACTGCCGCCGTCTCCGGCCTGCCGAACAATGGCCGGAACTACCTGAATCTGACGCTGCTCACGCCGCAGGTCGCGCTCGTGCAGGGACCGGACGGCGACGAGCTGACGATCGCCGGGCAAAAAGGCATTCACAACAACGTCGCGGTCGACGGCGCCGACTTCAACAATCCGTTCTTCGGTGAGCAGCGCGGCGGGCAGCGTCCGGCCTTCACGTTCAATCTCGACGCCGTGCAGGAGATCGTGGTGCTCCCGGGCGGCGCCAACCCGGAGTTCGGCCGGTCCTCCGGCGGGTTCGTCAACGTGATCACCAAATCGGGCACCAACCAGCTGCGCGGCTCGCTGCACTATTTCGGGAAGAACGACGCCCTCTCGGGTACGCCGGTGCACGCGGGCGTGACGTACCAGCCAGACTTCAGGCAGCACCAGTTTGGCTTCACGCTCGGCGGGCCGCTGAAGCGCGACAAAGCGTTCTTCTTCCTGGCCTACGACCAGCAGATCTACGATGAGGTGAAGCAGCAGTCGCGGCCGCAAAGCGCCGCCTTCGATTCCCTGCGAAACTGGATGAACACGGCGTATGGCGGTGCGCTGGCGGGCGACTTTGGCCCGATCTCTCGGACTAATGATGCGCGTGCCGCACTCGCCAAGTTCGATTTCCACTTGTCCGACCGGCACACCTTGTCGCTCAAATACAACTACACATGGTCCGAGCAGGTGAACGGCACGTTCGACGTGGATTCCTGGGCGCGCAGCGCGAATGGGTTGGAGCGTGATCACTCGAATGCCGTGAACGGCAGCCTGGTGTCGTACCTGTCGTCCAGCACGTCGAACGAATTCCGCTTCCAGTACTCGCGCGAGGATCGGCCGCGTCCATACGACGGCGCCCGCTCAGCGTTGCTCGGTGCGAATCGCGCCGATCCGCCGGCCGCCCGGCCGTTCCCGGATGTCGCGATGGACTTCGCGAACCATTTCCGGTTCGGCATGCCGTTCTTCCTGCCGATCGATTATTACGACACGCGGGTGCAAGTGCTCGACAATATTTCGCTCAGCAAGGGCAACCACTTCTTCAAGCTGGGCGGCGAATACAACCGGGTGAACTCGGTCCAGACGTTCATCGGCTTCGCGAACAGCCGATACATCTTTGGCTCGGTCCATGGCTTCCTGAGCTATCTCGCCGATTCTACCTTCGTCGAGTGCTCGGGAGGAGGGATGGGAACCAACCGCACCTGTCCGGCCGGCCAATCGATCACCGGGCCGGTCCAGCTGTACCTGCAGCAGGCGGGCGTCGGTCAGTCCGTGCGGGCCTCGGGCACGCAGCAGATTCCGCAGAACGAGCTGGCGGTCTACATCCAGGACACGTGGAAGCCCGATCCACGCTGGACGCTCAACTACGGCCTCCGCTGGGAGGCGCAGGTCGAGCCTGATCCGATCACGCCGCCGAGTCAGGTGTTCTTCGCGCCGTTCATCGGGAAGACCGTGACCAACTCGACGGGCACGTACGCCTTCCCGTCGAACGGCACGATTCCGTCCGACAAGAAGATGTGGCAGCCGCGGTTGGGAATCGCCTTCGATCCTCAAGGGAACGGCCGTCAGGTCTTCCGCGCCAACGCCGGGCTGTACTACGCGCGCATTCCCGGCCTCAACCTGGCGTCGACGCGCAGCACCAACGGATCGAATGGACTGACCTATTTCCGCAACAGCGCGCTCACTGGGGTGCTGGGTCCCGTTCCGGGGTTCGGCAACCTGCTGCCCGACGCGGTGCCGGCGAGCTCGGTGTTCTTCCCCGACGTCTTCGTGTTCGACAAGAATTTCCAGAACCCGCGCACGCTCAACGTGACGCTGGCGTACGAGCGGCAGCTCGCGGCCGACCTCGGCCTGCTGCTCAGCTACACCTACGCGCGCACCGACCATCTCACGCGGTTCATCAACCGCAATGACGCCGTCTTCGGGAGTCCCTGGTCCACCGGGTTGCCGCCCGCCGGATCGAACGGGATTGGAACCCTGACCACGGTCGAATCATCGGCATTTTCACGCTACAACGGATACACGATCGGCTTGAAGCGCGTGCTCGATCCCAACTTCCAGTTTCAGCTCAACTACACGCTGTCGTTCGACAAGTCGGACGACGACAACGAGCGCGACCCGTTCACCTTCCGCTACGCAAAGGCGAACAATCTCGCGCCCGAGTACAACTGGAGCGACCGTGACCAGCGGCATCGCTTCAACGGCTGGGCCTTGGTGAAGCTCCCGGCCGACATTTTCATGGACAACCGCGTGAGCTACTACTCGGCGCAGCCGATCTCGGCAAGCTGCGGTCCCTGGTCCGGAAATCCGTTCGCTCCGCCCGCGGGCCAGCGGGCCACTGGTCCGGCGGACCGGATCTGCGGCCCCAGCGGTGCGACCGTCGTGACGCGCAACACGCTGCGCAAGGACAACGCCTACTTCTCGTGGGACGTGCGCTTCTCGCGCCCGTTCCCAATCGGCGCGCGGAGCCAGGTCGAGGCGCTGGTCGAGATCTTCAACCTGACCGGGAAAGACAACTTCCGCGATCCGTCCTACGGCAATCTGGTCTTCAACTTTGACGGTACGATTCGCAGCGGGCTCGGCGATCCGCGCCAGGTGCAGGCGGGGGTGCGCTGGTTGTTCTGAAACGAGGGTAAAAGACGGTAACGGAAGGTAAGGGACGGTAGGGGACGGTAAGAGTTACCGTCCCTTATTGTTTTCGAGTAGCACAATCCCGGAGAATCGTTTGAACTGCGCGCGCCGCTTTTTGGACGCGAACAGTCCGAGGAATCTCCAGAGCCACGCCATTTTCGGTGCGCGCTGCAGCCGCAGCGCCTCGTCGAGCATGGGGCGGTACTCCGCCTCGCGCCATCCGGACGGCGCAAAGAAGGCCGTGCCCTCCTCGGGTGCGAACCGCATCGGCGCGTTCCCTGAGCGGAGCTGATTGCCCCACGTCCGGCTCAGGAACTGCAGCAGCGCCGGCGAGCCGAGGTCGATCAGCCACCAACGGAACGCGGGCTGCGCCGAGAGATCCCGGGCGAGGGACGTGACGTCCTCAGGCGTCAGATACACGAGCAACCCTTCCGCGATGACGAGCGCGCGCCCGGCCGTGGCGGCCACGTGCTGGAACAGCGCGCGCCGCGCCGCGTGATCGATGAGGTCGGCCCGGACGAACTCGACGCGGCAGCGCGGTCGCTCACCCGCGAGTGCGCTTTCCTTATACGAGAGGATTCCCTCGAGGTCGACATCGACCCAATGCAACCGCGACGGGAGATCGAGACGGTAGGGGCGCGCGTCGAGACCGGCCGCGAGGTTGAGGACGGTATCGACGCCTTGCTCGGCGACCAGGCGGATGATGATTTCATCCATCACCGCGGTCCGCACGATCATCGGCCACGCCCACCTTCGGCCTTGAGGCATGCTAGAAAGGATCTGCTGGCCGGTTTCTCCAGCTAGACGGCGTGCATAGGGATCATGGAAGAGAGCGTCGGGACGCTCGCTCTCCATCGCTCTGTACATAGCGACCCATCTGGCGGTATCGGAAACACTGGTAATCGGGGAGGGCATGGGCTGGAAGGTAAAGACGTCGAACGAGAGGCGTCAAATGAGAGGCGTCAATTGGAAAGGCGTCAATGGAAAGACGTCGCAAGAGACGTCGCATCAAAGACATGTGAACGGCGTAATCATTTGTCGGGTGGGGGGTGATCGTAGAGGCGATTCAGCATCTTGAGTACGAGCACGGTCCGGCTCTGCAGAGTGCTCACTTTCGCACGTTCTTCGTTCGTCGTCACATTGACCCTGCGAAGCTGCGACAGCGTTTCCTGAGCTGAGCCCCGAGCCTGAAGCAGAAAACGCCGGAAGTCCGCAACGCTGCCCGCGACCACAGCCTTCGACGATGTTCGACGCAATTGATGACGACGCGCGCACCAATTGATCGGCCTGCGCTCTCGATCCCGGACCGAAGAAGCCTTTAGCAAGGGTCGCGCACGTACGAGCGAGGCTCTCAGCAACCTGTACCACCCGGAGCGTGCCGGGATTCGCACGGAGCACCATGTGCCATCATGCTCCGTCCCATCTGGATAGTGTCACCGTTTTCCTGCCTTAACGGTCTTTTTTGACGCCTGTTGCGACGATTTCCCAATTGACGTCGTTATTTTGACCCCGTCTTTCGACGGTTTACCTTTGACGCAGTAAATGGGAGGCGGTAGCTCAGTTGGTAGAGCAACGGACTTTTAATCCGTAGGTCCTGGGTTCGATCCCCAGCCGCCTCACTGTTTCGTCGCCCCCGGTTGTCATGCCGGTACTTAGGAGGCAGATTCCTCCGATGCCCTCCATCGTGTGGATCGATGGGACGTGGTACGACCGCGGCAGCGCGGTCGTTTCTGTATTCGACCACGGCCTCCTGTATGGCGACGGCGTATTCGAGGGCATCCGTGCCTACGGCGGCCGCGTCTTCCGCCTCGATGCCCACATCGATCGCCTGTACGGATCCGCCAAGGCAATCTGGCTCGAGATCCCCATGACTCGAGAGGCCATGACCCGCATGGTCGAAGAAGGGGTCGAGCGCAGCGGGATCAAGGACAACTACATCCGGCTGGTGGTCACGCGTGGCGTGGGCGATCTGGGGCTGGATCCCCGGAAATGCGCCAAGCCGACCGTGTTCTGCATCTTCGATACGATCAAGCTGTGGCCGCAGGACCGGTACGAGAAAGGGCTGACGGCGCTGACCGCCGCCACGCCCATTCATCACCGCGAAGCCCTCTCGCCCCGTGTCAAATCCCTGAATTACCTCTCCCACATCCTCGCGAAGGTCGAAGGGATCGCCGGTGGCGTGGACGAGGTGATCATGCTCGACTCCGCGGGTTATGTCGCGGAGGCGAGCGGCATGAATCTCTTCGCCGTGTCCAACAGCACACTGCGCACACCCCCGCCGTACACGGGCATCCTGCGCGGCGTCACGCGCGACACCGTCATCGAGCTGGGCCGCGAGGCGGGATACGGCGTGGAAGAGCTGCCGATGAACCGCTACGATCTCTACACGGCCGATGAAGTGTTTCTCACCGGCACCGCTGCTGAAATCGTGGGAATCTCCAAACTCGACGGCCGCGCGATCGGTAAAGGCGTGGCCGGACCCGTCACGCGAGACTTAGCGACCCGCTTCCGCGCCTACGTCACTCGCGACGACTAAAAACAGCCTAAACTATTGACCGGGAAGCATCTAAGCCTCATATTGGGGGCCCTTTGCGCCCTTTTCCGGGCTCGAGGTGAGCCATGTCATGGCGAGTAATTGCGCACGGGGACCAGGTTTGGCACGTGGATGCGGTCGCCGAGCGTCACGCGAATACCGCCGCCTGGCAGCTCGTGCTGTCGTTTCGCGTCGCCGCGTCTGAACCACTGGCGGGTCGGCGCTCGTTCTGGACGCCGTATCCGCTGGAGGCCACCTCGAAGTCGTCGCTGTTCATCCAGGCCGAGCGCATTTCCGACGCTGCGCTCTCGCAGCTGCTCGCGGAGCGTCTGGCGTGAGCACTGTCGATCTGCAGGATCTGCGTCGCGTGGTCGGAGCGGTGACGCGGCTCCGCGGCGAGACGGTCAAACATGTCACGGTGCGGTCGGACGTGCGGCACATAAAGGTGGAGTTCGATAGCGGGCTGATCCTGCTCATTTCGGCGGAGCGCGACGCGCAGGGGCGCCCGCGCCTCGAGGTCGACGTGGTCGAAGCCATGCGGGACACCAGTGTGAAGCAGCAGATCGAAGTACGCTTCGACTGAGGTCCCCGGACGTGCCTGACGAGCGGCTGCGGTTTCAGGAGTTTGGGTTTCAGCGACTGGCGAACGGCCGGTGCCGCGCCAAGGTCGTGTTGACGTGGTCCGATGGCCGGCGGTTCGAAGGTTCATCCGACGGCGTGTCGTCGCAAACCGGCGAGCTGCGCTGTTGTGCTGTTGCTGCCGTGAACGCGCTGGAGCAAGCGGTACAACCGCGACTCACGTTCGAGCTGTTGGGCGTGAAAGCGGTGCGAGCGTTCGATGCGACGGTGGTGATCGTTTCGTTGTCGGCGCGCGCAGAAGAAGCGACGCGGCTGGTGGGATCGTGCTTGACGGAGGTCGATCCTCCCCGTGGCGCGGCGCTTGCAGTCTTGAATGCGACAAACCGTCTACTTGGGAATTACTTGGCGACACGATGAAACGCTGGACCGTCTTTGGGCTCTCGATGATGAGCGCAGCCGCGATCGCCGGCTGCGCCGGGCACGCCATTGTTCGAGCGGCCGCTCCACCAGTGCCCCCTCCCATGCCGACACAGCTTGCCGCGCGTGACAGCTCGGCGGTCCAGCTCGGCACAGCACTGGCCAGGGTGGAGCAGGACTCCGCCGCCGATCAGACCGCGCTGGACAGCCTCCACGAGCGCTCCCCCGACACCCTCACCCCCCCTCGCACGAACGTGTCGGTGCGCGGCGAAGACGTCCGGCAGGAGGCGGAGAATCTGTTCGGGGCCGACGCCAACGCGACGTTCGACATCGACGTCACGAAGTTCGTGGGCAACCGCCGCGTGCTCGAGTACCTCGAGTTCTTCCAGCTCGACGCCCGCGACCGTTTCGAGATCTGGCTCTCTCGTCTGGGACGCTATGAAGGGATGATCCGCGAGCGGCTGCGCACGCGTGGCCTGCCCGAGGACCTCGTGTACCTCACGCTCATCGAAAGCGGGTTGTCGAACACCGCCGTCAGTCGCGCGCGCGCGGTCGGAATGTGGCAGTTCATGTCGACGACGGGACGCGGCTACGGTCTGCAAATCGACCCGTGGGTCGATGAGCGGCGCGATCCGTTCAAGGCAACAGACGCTGCCGTCAATCACTTGCAGGATCTCGTACAGCGTCTGGGAAGCGTCTATCTCGCGGCGGCTGCCTATAACGCGGGCGCCGGCCGCATCGAGCGGGCGATCCGCCGGCTGCCGGGCGTGCCCGATTCCGTAGACGACCAGACGTTCTTCGAGATCGCGGGCCGCCGCAACCTGCGCCGCGAAACGCGGGACTACGTGCCAAAACTCATCGCCGCGGCGCTGATCGCCAAGCAGCCCTCGCGGTATGGCTTCACCGACATCCAGCGTCTGCCGCCGCTCGTGTTTGATGAAGTATCGGTGCCGGACGCGACCGGCCTCGACGTGCTGGCGCGCCTCGCGGACACGAGCGTCGCCGCCCTGCTCGAGCTCAACCCGCAGTTCGTGCGCGGGATCACGCCGCCCGGGCGCGGTGTCGTCGTGCGCGTGCCGCGGGGCAGGGGCGCCGGCGTGGCAGAGCGTTATGCCGATCTCCCCGTCACCGAGCGCATCACGTTCGTGGACCACTACGTCACCTACGGTCAGACGCTCTCGACCATCGCACAGCGCTACAAAGTGACCGTGACGATGCTGCAGGCCGCGAATCCCCGCCTGCGGGCGCACGCCCTGCGCGTGGGCCAGCGGGTGATCGTGCCGATGAGTGGGCGCGTGGTCCCGCGCGGCGCCTGGAGCAATCCACCGGAGCCCAGGGTCCGCCGCGCGTGGAGGCGCTACAGTTCGGTCAGCGCTGCTCCCGACTCCGACGGCAACACACGCCATCGCGTCGCGCCTGGCGAAACCGCCAGTGGAATCGCCCACCAGCACGGGATCGGGCTGACGGCGCTCCTGGAAGCGAATGATCTGACGATGCGGAGTGTGATCCGGCCCGGCGACGTCCTGCTGATTCCAAGCCGGTAAGTCAAGCCGGCACCCGAGGTTAGTGGTGCCGGAATCCCTTCATAACTTCAGCTTCATACCCGTTCGCAGGGTTGCGACCGGCGCCCAGCAGCTGTTCGACCTTCGCCGGGCCGCGATTATAGGCAAGCAGCGCCAGCGACATGTTCGCGGGATAGCGATCCAGCAGGTCCCGCAGATACCGGAACCCGATCCGCAAGTTCGTATCACGGTCATACAGCTGCTGAGTCGTCAGCCCCGGCTCGTAGAGACGAGCGGTGCTCGGCAGCACCTGCGTGAGGCCGATGGCGCCGACGTGACTGACGGCCCGCGGGTTGAACCCGGACTCGACCTTCACGAGACGGAACGCGAGGCCAGGATCGATCCCTTCGCTCAGGGCAACGTCGTAGACCGCCGTCGCCATGTCGGCCGGCAGCCGGTAGTGCGTCGAATACTGCATGATCGCGTTGACGCGGTCGAGCTGCAGCCGGGCGACCTCGAGCTCGCCCTGCTTGGCATCGAGCTGCTGCCGGAGCGACCGGAGTTCGCCGAGGAGCTCTGACCCGGAGGCTGGAGCCCGGTCGGCATCAGTCGTCGTGCCGCCGGCCCATCCGCCCACGGTACTAACGAGCAGAGCGGCCAACACGATGATTCCGCCGCGCACAACCAGACGTTGAGTTTTCGTTTGCATACTCCTCCCTGTTGCACTTTCTGTGAGTCAAGCTGTAGCCACTACGTCAAGCGTCCGTCAATCATCACGTGGAACCTTTTGCTTCTCCACGAGCCGTATGTCGCCGATCACCATCTCTGCGTCGACCGCTTTCGCCATGTCGTAGACCGTCAGCAGCGCAACGGCGACCGCGGTCAGCGCTTCCATCTCTACGCCGGTGCGACCAACCGCCCGCACGCTCGCCCGGACCCGCACACCCGGCAGCGATTCTGCCAGGCTGGCCTCCACCTCGACATGATCGAGGCCCAGAGGATGGCAGAGCGGGATCAGCTCCGCCGTCCGTTTCGCCGCCAGCGTTCCGGCGACCTCGCTCACCGCCAGGACATCGCCCTTGGCGATCGCCTGCTCGGCAACCTGCCGATACGCGTCGGGCGACATGCGAATCGTTCCCGTCGCGACCGCCGTGCGATCCATCAACGGTTTGTTGCCGACATCCACCATCCGGGCGCGGCCGGCCTGGTCCAAGTGTGACAGTTTCACGACAGCCGTATCTGGTGCAGGTCCTCCGCCAATACGGCAGCGAGGAGCTGCGGGTTCACATTGCCTTGCGCCATGTCGCGTGCGTCCAAGACCAGCGCGATTGCCTCGACCAGCTTCCCCGTATCGCCGCCACGCTGGGCTTCGCTACGCAACCGACTCGCCAGCGAATCGAGCATGTCGGTGAAGCCCCCACGCGCCTGAAACGGTACCTGACCGAGCGCGAACAACCAGGGAGCTTCCAGAAAGCGGGCTGCTTGATCTCCTCCAGGCCCCCCCGGCAATCCGGAACGCACGGGTATCGTTGCAAAGAGCTTGCCAATGCACCCTTCAGCTGCTGTAACTCGTTGTGCAAGTTCAGCTTGGTCCGTAATCCCGAGCCTTTGCTGCGCGAAAACTGTCACGTCACTGTCGCTGATTCGTGCCAGACGAACCAGCACAACACGCGACAAAATCGTCGGAAGCAGGGCGTTGGGATCGGCCGCCGTGGTAATGATGATCGAATCAGCCGGCGGTTCCTCCAGCGCCTTCAAGAGCGCGTTCGCGGCGACTTCCGTTCCCAGCTGCGGTATGAGCCGCTCCGCATCGCCAAGGATGAAGACTTTGCGCGTCCCCGTCGCGGGGGTCATCGCCAGGCGCCTCAACAGGAGGCGCACAGCCGCGACCGGATGACTCGCCAATCCGGCCGGCGGTCCATAGAACGGTTGCTCGCGCCGGGCCGCCATCTCTTCGGCAAGCGCCTCGGCAACGAGTTCGACTTGCTTGTCCGCGTCGATCCCGCCACCGCGTTTTCCCAGCTCCAGCGGCACAAACCAGTGCACGTCTGGATGCTGCAGCGACAGCACGAGCCGGCAGGAGCGGCATTGGCCGCACGGCTCCTGGGTAGAGCCCGGTGCCTCGCAGTGGATCAGCTGGGCGAGCCAAAGCGCGAGACGCTGCTTTCCGACGCCTCGGGGGCCGGCAAGCAGCAGCGCTTGTGGCAGTTTTCCGGAGGCGTGGGCGCCCGCCAGTCTGGTCTTAACCCTTTCGTGCCCGATGAGGGGCGGTAAAGGCATGGCGCAATCTAGCTGGGGGGTCAGTGCGCGGCGCCACGTACGGCTGGAAGTCCTTATAAGGCAAGCAAGTACAATTGTACAAACGGGCTTGCGCCAACTTAACACGAAGTCACCAAGTGACTTATACTGTTAAGTGAGCACGCACTCGCTAGATAATATCGATATTATCGATTTTTTTCGGGACTTGTTCGGGGCTCTGCGAGCGGCTCTGTAGGACGTCCCGCACTTTGCGACGCAGGGCGGTTGGGCGAAAGGGTTTTTCGAGGTACGCGAGACCGGGCTCGAGCATCCCGTGCCGGACGACGGCATCATCGTATAGCCCGACATGAAGAGCACGCGCAGGGGCTCGGAGGTCACGAATTATTGCGGCGGGTGGTTGAGCAACAGCCAGTACAGGCCGACGTCCGAGACCGCCCGAGCGAATGCCTCGAAGTCCACAGGTTTCACGATATAGCTGTTGGCGCCGAGCGCATAGGCCCGTTCGATATCGGGCTCCTCGCGGGAGGACGTCAGGACCACCACGGGAATGGTCTTCGTGCGCGCGTCCTGCTTGAGTCGCCGCAGGACGTCGAGACCGTCCACTTTGGGCAGTTTGAGGTCGAGCAGCACGACTTTGGGAACGGGGCTGGCGCCGTTGGAGAAAAAGTCCAGCGCTTCGGCGCCGTCGCGACAGAGGAACACTTGATTCGCCAGATTGCGCTGTTTGAGCGCCCGCAGCGTGAGCTCCGCATCGTTCGCGTTGTCTTCGACGAGCAGGATTTCGACGCCGGTTGGCATCAGCGCGCTGCGCTTGGAAGGGTGAAATAGAAGGCTGCGCCGTGATCCACTTTGCCCTCCGCCCAGACCCGACCGCCGTGGCGTTGGACGATGCGCTTGACGATCGCGAGCCCCACCCCCGTTCCGTCGAACTGCTCCGTGCTGTGCAGCCGTTGGAATACTCCGAACAGTTTGTCTGCGTACCGCGCGTCGAATCCGGCGCCGTTGTCCTTTACGAAGTACACCGTCTGATCGCCGTTCGGCTGTGACCCGACTTCCACGTGGGCGTCAGCGCGATCGCGGGTAAACTTCGCGGCGTTCTGCAACAGGTTGTTCATCACCTGGCGCAACAACGGCCGATCGCCGTGCGCGGGTGGGAGCGGATCGATCTGAATCACGAGCGAGCCCTTTCTCCCCGCATCGGTGCGCCGGACCTCGTCGGCGACGGTACGGGTCAGCTCCTCCATGTCCACGAGACCGGTCGCGATCTCCTTGCGGCCGAGCCGGGAGAACGCGAGCAGGTCGTCGATGAGCTGGCCCATGCGGCGGGTGTTCTGGTCAATGACGCCGAGTAACCGCTGCGCCTCGGGATCGAGCTGGGCCTGGTGGTCCTCGAGCAGGATGCGCGCGAAACCATGGATCGCCCGTAGCGGGGCCCGCAAATCGTGGGATACGGAGTAGGAGAACGACTCCAACTCCGCATTGGTCCCTTCGAGCGCCTGGGTGCGCTGCGCAACCTGCGCCTCGAGATGGTGGTGTGAGCGAGCCACCTGCTCCGCCATGGTGTTGAACGACCGCGCCAACCGGCCCAGCTCGTCGTCGCGCCCGGCCGGGACCCGGGGCTCGAGATTGCCGGCGGCGATGGCTTCAGCGGCCCGCGTCACGCCCACCAGGGGCTTGGTGAGCCGGCGGCTTGCCCACCAGGCGATCAGGACCCCGGCGATGACAATCAGGAACGCGAGCGGCGCCACGGTTTTCAGGTACGCGCGCGCGGGCGCGACAATCACCCGGCTGGGCAGCTCGGCGACGACCATCCAGGGTGTGCCTGGCACGGGCGCCGCGCTCGCGCGTCTCACCTCGCCTCGTTCGTAGCGGACCGGCGTGCGGCTCGTGAGCACGCTGGGCGGTGGCGCGGGAACGATCGTCGCGAAATCCGTCCACGGGTCACCCGCCGCGTTGCCCAGCAGCAACGTGACATCGCCGCCGGCGAGACCGGTCAACGTCGCACGGGTGCGCTCGCTCAGGCTCAGCCGCGCGACTTGCTGCACGATCCCGCCGCCGGCGCGTTCCGCGTCGCCACTCGCGGCCGCGACCGCAATGAAGAGCGTCGTATCGCGGCGCAGCAACGGGCCGTACCGTGCCGAGTCCTTCCCGGGTGAGACGAGCACGCTATCGGCGATCGAGAATCGGCCGGTGCGGAGCAGCAGCTTGCCGCTGAAGTTCCGCAGCTCGAGGCCGGCGTTGCTGGCCGTGTCCGTGGTAATGCGGTGCATCGCCGCGAGCGCCGCTTCGCGGCCGCTGCGTCCGCCGGAGCGCAGGAACGCGACGATCGCGGGATCCTTCGCCAATGCCGTGATCCGTACGCGTCCTTGCCCTGTCTGAAACAGATCGGCGAGGACCTTGGTCGCGAGCGGAAGTCGTTTGTCCGCGAGCGCCAGGGACGCCTGCCGAACCTCACCGTATCCGATCGTCAGCTGCGCGATCGCCACCGCCACCAACAGGATCGTCGCGAACAGCGGCAACTTATGCTCGATGGACCACCGCATCAGGCCGCCCCCGCGTTCAGGACCTCGCGGACTTTACGCGCAACCGCGTCGGTTGTGAACGGTTTGGCGAGATAGGCGACGCCCGCCTCCAGCATGCCGTGATTGACGATCGCGCTGTCGGGGTACCCGGACATGAACAGCACTCGCAATCCGGGGCGCGCGGCGCGCAACGCGTCGGCCAGCTTGCGGCCGTTGATGTCGGGCATCACGAGGTCAGTCAACAACAAGTCGATCGGCCCGTTGTGCCGCCGGGCGATGTCGAGTGCCAAGCGGCCGCGGTCGGCTTCCAGCACGACGTATCCCTGCGTCGCGAGCGCGCGGTGCGTCAAGCGGCGGAGCTGCTCGTCGTCCTCCACCAGCAGCACTGTGCCGCTTCCCTGGCGCGCCGCCTCGATCGGAGCGGTCTTCCCGATTTCCTCCGGCAAGGCGTCCAGCGCCGGTAAGTAGATCTTGAAGGTGGTCCCCTTGTCGGGCTCGCTGTACAGCCAGATGTTCCCGGCGCTCTGCTTGACGATGCCGTAGACCGTGGACAGGCCCAGTCCGGTGCCGCGCCCGGCCGGCTTGGTTGTGAAAAACGGCTCGAAGATACGCGTTTGCGTCGCTTCGCTCATGCCACAGCCGGTATCGGTCACGGCGAGCATCACGTAATCCCCGGGAATCACGGAGACGTGCGTGGCGGCATAGTTCTCATCGAGGGTCGCGTTGGCGGTTTCGATGGTGAGCGTGCCGCCGTCCGGCATCGCATCCCGGGCATTGATGGCGAGATTCATGATGACCTGCTCGAGCTGATTCGGGTCGACGCGCGCCGCGTCCAGATCGTCCGCGAGCTGGATCTTGAGCGCGATATTCTCGGAAATCAGCGATCGCAGCATTTTGTCCAGGTTCATGACCACGCCATTGACGTCGACGATCCGCGGCTCGAGCACCTGCTTGCGGGAAAATGAGAGCAGTTGGCGGGTGAGCGCGGCGGCACGGCGCGCCGCCTTGCGAATCTCTTCGAGGTCCTCGAGCTGCCGGGAGTTCGCACCCAATTCCGCGGTGAGCAGGTCGGTGTAGCCCACGATGGCGGTCAGAATGTTGTTGAAGTCGTGAGCGATGCCGCCGGCGAGCTGACCGACGGCTTCCATCTTCTGTGATTGCAGCAACTGCTCTTCCAGCTGCTTGCGGTCCGTGATCTCGGTGGCGATGCCGAGCAGGGTCGGCGTTTCGTCGCCGGGCATGTGGAGCGGGATCTTGATGGTTTGAAACCAGCGGGTTTCGCTCGTGTGGGGATTGGTGACGGGCTCTTCGGCAATGAACTTGGGTTGGCCGGACGACAACACTTCGCGGTCGTCGCGCAGAGAATGCGCGACTTCGTCCGCATTGGCATTGAAATCGGCGTCGGTCTTGCCGAGCAGCCCTTCGACTGTGGTGCCGTAGGTCTCGGCCGTGGCCTGGTTCACGAGCACGAAGCGACCGTCCCAGTTCTTGACAAAAATGAGACTGGGATTCGCATCGATGATCTGATAGAGGAGACGTTCGTGACGGCGCAGTGCCTCTCGCTCTTGTGCCCGTTCTAGGGCCTCGAGCACGGCAGGCCCGAGACGAACCAGCCGGTCCTTCAGGATGTAGTCGGTGGCTCCCGCTTTCAGATAGGAGACGGCCGTCTCTTCGTTAAGCGATCCCGTGACGAGAATAAAGGGCGTATCGGGCTGCAGGTGCCGCGTTTTTTCCAGCGCCATGCGGCCGTCGAACGTGGGGATATTGTGATCGCACAAAATGACGTGCGGCGCAAAATCGTTCAGCGCGGCAACAAACGCGGTTTCGCTGGTGACGTGAAGGATGGTGGGCGCGGGTGTGAGCCGTCCGAGCTCGCGGCGAATGAGCTCGAGATCGTTCGGGTCGTCCTCCAGCATAAGGACCCGCATCTCTTGCATGCACACAGTTTTGATGATGCAGGAAAGCGTGTCTGTCGGCGGTGGGCAACTCTACTGGTAGGGCTTTGCCTACGAGAGATTTACGAGAGCGACCGCAGTGCTGCGGGACTGACGAGCCCGTGCTGCGTCGCGTAAAACGTGAGCTCGGCGTTGGACCGCATCCGAAGTTTGTGCAGCAACCGGGCGCGATAGGTGGTGACGGTCTTGGGAGAAAGGCCCAGCTGCCGGCTGATCGCGGTAATGGGCCGACCGGCTGCAAGCAGCCGCAGCACCTCCAGCTCTCGGTCGGACAGCTGCTCGTGCGGCGCGGGGGGTGGGCCGCCGAGGCCGTCCGCAACGGCTTGCGCCATCGCCGGGCTCAAGTACTTGTGCCCCGCCATGACGCGCTCCAGGGCCCGCAGCAGCTCTTCCGGCGCCGATTCCTTGGTCAGGTAGCCTGATGCGCCCAGCTCCAGCATCCGCAGCGCGAGCTGGTCTTCCGGGAACATCGTCAGAATCAGCACCGGCAGCTGTGGTCGCGTGGCGTGGAGCTCGCGGAGGACCTCGAGTCCGTGTCGGTCCGGCAAGCCGAGGTCGAGCAGCACGACGTCCCAGCGGTCGCTCGCCGCTAGCGACATCGCTTCCGCGGCGGTGCCGGCCTCTCCGAACTCCACGCCGTCCGGAAGTGCCCGCAGGATCTGGATCAGCCCGCGCCGAACCAGGGCATGGTCGTCGACGACGAGGATCCGAATCATTGGCGGGCTCCTGACCCCGCGGGCGGAAACCAGGCGGCGACCCGCGTCCCGCCCTCCTGGCGGGGCACGACCTCCAGGACGCCCCCGTGCGCGGCGGCGCGCTCGCGCATCCCCAGGATGCCGAGTGAGTCGGGTCCCATCGTGCCCGCTTCGGTAATGCCGGTGCCATCGTCGTTGATCTCGAGCGTCAGGCATCCGCTCTTCGTGCCCAGCTCGATGTCCACTCGCGTGGCCCCCGCGTGGCGCAGGGCATTTGTGAGGGCTTCCTGAACGATTCGGAACAACGCCGTCCCGAGCTCCCCATTGATCTCGTCATTCGCTGCGTCGATCGTTGCCTTGCAACGGATTGCAGTACGCTTGGAAAAATCTTGCGCCAGCCACTCCAGCGCAGCCGGAAGGCCCAATTGGTCGAGGATGGGCGGCCGCAAGTCGGTCGCGATACGGCGCACGCTCTTCACCAGGTCGTCGACCATAACCGCGGTCTCATGCAGGCGGGTGCCGAGACCAGGCGCCTCCTTCGACGCGGCGTCCTGAGCGGCGGAGAGCTGTAGCTTTAGTGCTGTCAGCGCCTGCCCGAGGCTGTCGTGAATCTCGCGCGCGATCCGGGTGCGCTCGTCTTCGCGGATGTCTTGTTGCCGAGTCGCGAGGCTGCGGAGCGCCGCGCGGGAGGCGCGCAGCTGCTCCTCGGCGCGCTTGGCTTCCGTGATGTCGCGAAATGTCCCGAGCGTGCACTCCTGGCCGCCGAGCACGATGCGGACGACCGAGAGCAGGCCAGTGCGCGGCGGACCACCGGCAGACCGCACCTCCAGCTCGACATCCGTCACCGCACCCGTTTTGGTGAGGAGGTCCATCAGCGTCGCCCGGCGGGCGGCGTCGATGACACCCAGCTCCACAGTCGTGCTGCCGACAATTTCGTCGCGCGGGCGATTCACCAGCCGGCTGAAGGCTTCATTCGCATCCAGGATCAGGCCGTCCGACAACCGCGTAATCAGCAGCGGCAGGGCATTCGCGTAGAACGCCTTACAGAAGCGTTCTTCCGATTCGACCAATGCTCGCTCGGCGATCTTGCGGCGCGAGATGTCGCGCGTGATTCCCAGCGCCGCTTGGACGGAGCCGGTTGCGTCGCGCAGTGGCACCGCGTTGGTCGAGAGCCAGCTTCGTTTTCCCTTCAACCCGATGATTTCAAACTCGAGCGTAGCGGATTCGCCGGCAAAGACGCGGCGGTGCAATTCGGTAAATGCGGCGCGGTGCCCGGGAGCAATGACGTCCACGATCGGACGGCCGCGCACGGCGTCGAGGCTGTCGGCCTGGACCATCGCCAGCCCCGCGGGATTCATGTCCAGCAATCGGCCCTGGGCGTCGAGGAGCTTCACACATTCGGGCTCGCTCTCGATGATCGTGCGGAGCCGAGCTTCGCTCTCCCGGAGCGCGTCTTCCGCGCGACGGCGCTCCGTGATATCGAATGCGAAGCCGACCACTCCCACGATGGGCCCGCTGCCGTCACGGAGCGGTTCGACACGCGCGCTGAAGATCCGGCCCTGGAAGCGCGTTTCGTAGGATGCGGACTCGCCCCGGAGCGCGGCGCGATGGGCCGCGAGGACGATCTCCCGGTCCGGCGAGTCGACAAACGTGCCGATCGCGATGCCATCGACGGTCGCCGGCAGACCAAACTGCGCAACGACGCCGCCGCACCGCCACGTGAGCAGGAGGTCCGCGTCGGTCGACCACATGACGGCAGGCATCTGGTTCACGAGCCTGACCAGGTGCTCGGTCGCGATCTGTGTCGCGGCGTGTGTCACGATGCTACGGTACCCCTTTCAGCCTCACGCGTCCAGCACGTCGCGCACCTTACGCGCCAGGGTGTCGGCCGAGAACGGCTTCTGCAGGAAGGCGCTTCCCGGGGGCAGGCCGCCGTGTTGGACGACGGCGTCGCCCGGATAACCGGACATGTACAGCACACGGATTCCCGGCCGTTGCGCTGCCAGCTTGTCGGCGAGCTCTGGGCCGGACAGGCCCGGCATGACTACATCGGTCACGAGCATGTGGATCGTGCCGCCGTGGCGCTCGACGACGCGCAGCGCGGCGGCGGCGTCGGAAGCGCCCAGCACGACGTACCCCTGCGCCTCGAGCGCGCGCCGGCTCAGACTGAGCACGGCAGGCTCGTCTTCGACGACGAGCAGGGTCTCCGTGCCGCGGGCGGGACGTCCCCGTTGCGGACTCGCCGGCGCGTCGGCCGGCTTCTCGATCCGGGGCAGGTAGATCTTGAAGCTCGACCCGCGTCCCACCTCGGAGTACACCGAGACGTACCCGCCGCTCTGTTTGACGATGCCGTACACCGTGGCGAGGCCGAGCCCCGTCCCGCGACCGACCTCTTTGGTCGTAAAGAACGGCTCGAACACATGGGCGCGGACGCTGGGGTCCATCCCCACGCCGGTATCCGTGACGGCGACCATCGCGTAAGGGCCGGGAACCGACCCGAGATGGGTCTGCGCGAAGGCATCGTCGAGATCGACGTTGGCGGTTTCGATCGTGAGCTTGCCGCCGTCCGGCATCGCGTCGCGCGCGTTGACCACGAGATTCACGATCACCTGCTCGATTTGATTGGGATCGGCCCGCACGTGCCCCAGATCGGGTGCCAGGACCGTAACGAGCGCGATGTGCTCGCCAATGAGCCGGCGCAACATCTTGTCCATCTCCGCGACGACGACGTTGAGGTCGAGCACCTCCGGCTGGAGCATCTGCCGCCGGCTGTAGGCGAGCAGCTGGCGCGTCAGCGAGGCCGCGCGTTCGGAGGCCTTGCGGATCTCCTCGACATCGCCGCGGTTGGCGTCCCCCGGCGGCAAATCCCGCAGGAGGAGCTGGGTGTTGCCCAGGATCGCCGTCAGCAGGTTGTTGAAGTCGTGGGCGATGCCGCCCGCGAGCTGGCCGACGGCCTCCATCTTCTGCGACTGGCGGAACTGCTCTTCGAGATGCCGCTGGTCGGTGACATCGCGCTGCGTGCCCCACACCCGCACCAGATGGCCGTCTTCGATGAAGCCGACGACGTTATTAAGGAAGACGCGGACTCGTCCTTCCCGATCGTGCTCGCGCGTTTCAGAGTCGGACACGCGATAACCGGCGCGGAGGAAGGCGCGGATCTGTTCGCGGTTGGCGGGATCGGTCACGTTGTGCAAGTCGGCAAGGCGCGTCCCCACGAGCTCACGGGCTTCGCCGTAGCCGTACATGCGCGCCATGGCGTCGTTGCATTCCGCGATGCGCGCGCCCGCGTACAAGCGATCGATCTGCTCCTCTTCCGACAGCGTGATCGGGACGGGGGGATCGATTTCCAGCCGCGACACCCCTTCTGAGCTCTGAGCAATGAACGAGCGATAGCGCTCCTCCGCGCGACGGCGGTCCGACACGTCCATCCCGATCGCGAGCCAGGCGCCGCCCGCGAGCGGCGCGTTGGCCCAGATCGTATCGAGGACCGCGCCGCGTCTGGTGCGCGTGCGAAAGTCTGTCCACTGGCCAACCGGTGCCCCGATGGAATCGCGCAGCCGCTGGCGCTCCGCAGGGTCGGGATACAACTCGGCGAAAATGTCGCGCTCGCGCGCCTCAGCGATTTCGTAGCCGAGCGTCCGGGTCCATTCGCGATTGCCCCACTGGAGGCGACCCTGATCGTCCAGGAAGACCAGCATCACGGGGATATTGTCGACGATCCGCTGCAGCAGCTCGCTCTGCTCGCGCCAGGCGTCCTCGACGCGCTTGCGCTCGATCGCCATGGCCATCTGCGAGGAGACGAACGTGAGGATGTCGCGCTCGCTCTCCCCGTAGCGCACGCCCTGGGAATAGGTCTGCGTCACCACCACACCGATGGTCCGGTCCTTGACCTTGAGCGGCACGCCGAGCCAGTCGATCGAGGGGGCACCGATCAGCTCCGCTTCACCGGCGGCCACAAGCCGTTCGTACACTTCGGGAGTGGCGAGCAGCGGTTGCCCGGTGCGCAACACGTACTCCGTGAGTCCCTTGCGCAGCTTGCGCGGCGGGATGTCGCGAGCGGTATCGTATTCATCCACGAAATAGGGGAACTCGAGCCGGTCCTTCTCCGCGTCGTAGAGCGACACGTAGAAGTTCTTGGCGGGCATCAGCTCGCCCACGATCTCGTGAATTGCGCGGAGCAGCTCCTGCAGGTTGTCGGCCGTGTGGGCCGTGTGCGAGATACGGTAGACCGCTTCCTGAACGCATTCTGCGCGGCGGCGCGCGGTCACATCGCGGAAGCTCCACACCCGACCCACCGAGCGGCCGTTCAACCGCAGCGGAATCGAGTACCGCTCGAGGATCCGGCCGTCCTTGAAGGTCAGCATGTCGAAGCTGTCAGACTCAGGCTCGGCGTAGCGCTCCTGGATTCCATCCACGAACAACTGCGGATTGATGAGCTGGTCCTGGACATGCTGGATCAAACGGCGGCGACCGGCGGCGTCGTTGTTGGCGGCGATGAACGTCGCAGGCAGCTTCCAGATCTCCTCGAAGCGGCGGTTGTGAGAAACGATCTTCCCGTCGAGGTCGACGACCAAAATGCCGTCGGCGGTAGACTCCAGCGTCGCCTTCAGGACGGAGACCGTCAGCGAATCGACGACCCTACGGGGTTTCTTCGCCCTCTGGTTTGCCTTCGGACGGCGGTCTGGCATGGGGCGAATTTACGGGTGTCAGCCCCGGTGACCAACCTCACGGGCGCCCGGGCGTATCGTGTCTAGCTTTGGCACCCTTCCTTCCAGCACGGAGCGGGGTTGCGCCCCAAGCGGTTTCAGTGGCTCGGCGTCGCGGAATCGAGCCGCGCGGAGCAGCAACTGCGCGCGGCGGCGCGGCAGCAGGAGGCGGTGGCGCACCTCGGCCAGCAGGCGCTCGCCGGCGCGCTGCGTGCCGACTTGTTCGACACCGCCGCCAAGCTCCTCGCCCGCGGCCTCGACGTCGAATTCAGTGAAATCCTCGAGCTGAAGCCCGAGCACCGCAGCCTGTTGCTGCGCGCCGGGGAAGGATGGCAGGACGGCCGCACCGGGAGAACGCTCGTCACCGCGGACCCCGGAGCACTCCCAGGCTACGCGCTCCACGCGGCGGGGCCGCTCGTCGTTCAGGATGTCTCCGCCGAAATCCGCTTCAACATCCCTCGGCATCTCGAAGAGCATGACGTTGCCAGCGGTGTCTGCGTCGTCGTCCAGGGCCGCGAGCGTCCCTGGGGTGTGGTGGGCGCCTACAGCGCGCAGCCGCGAGAGTTCAGCGGCCCTGACGTCCTGTTCGTCCAGGCGCTCGCCCACGTGCTCGCGACCGCGCTCGAGCGCGCCCGCGTCGAGGACGCGCTGCGCAAGAGCGAGGAGCACTTCCGCTCGCTGACGGAGAATGCCTCCGACATCGTCACCATTCTGGGGGACGACGGAATCCTGCGGTATGTGAGCCCGTCGGTGCAGCGGTTGCTCGGCTATGGCGCCAACGAGCTGCTGGGGCGCAACGCGTTCGAGTTCATGCACCCCGACGACCTCGGGCCGGTGATGGAAGCGCTCGCGGACGCGATTCAGCGCCCGGGCTCGCCCCAGACCGCCACGTTCCGGTTCAAGCATGCCGATGGCTCGTGGCGGATCCTGGAGTCGATCGGTCAGGCCAAGCTCGACCAGCCGAACGCGTACAGCGTTATCGTGAACTCCCGTGACGTCACCGAGCGCGTCCGCCAGGACGAGATCCTGCAAACCAGCAAGCAGCGGCTCCGCACCGTGGTCGCCGGCGCGCCGGTCATTTTCTTCTCGCTCGATCCCAAGGGTGTGTTCACGCTCGCCGAAGGGAAGGGGCTCCACTCGCTCGGGGTCCGGCCGGGAATGCTGCTCGGCAAGTCGTTTTTCGAGCTGCTCGGCGACGTGCCGCAGGCAGTCGCCGATGTGCGACGGGCACTCGCGGGGGAGTCGGTCACGGCGCGGGTCGAGCTGTTCGGCTTCGAGTTCGAAGCGCAGTACTCGCCGGTGCGCGAGCGCGACGGCAGCATCACCGGCGTGGTGGGGGTGGCGACGGACATCACGGAGCGCCGCCGTGCCGAGCAGGCAGCGCGCCGCGCCGACGCCGCCAGCCGCACGCTGGTCCAGCAGGCGCCGTTCGGCATTTTCCGCGCGACTCCTGAAGGCGCGCTCCTGTCCGTGAACCCGGCGCTCGTGGAAATGCTCGCATACGAAACGGAAGCCGAGCTGCTGAGCCGGCACCTGGACCGAGACGTCTTCAAGGAGCCGGCGGCGCGCGCGCGCTATTTGTCGGAGATGAATGACGTCCAGGGCGCGGTCGAGGCCCAGGCGGTATGGCGGCGCAAGGACGGTGAGGCGATCACGGTCCGCATGTACGGCCGCGCGGTGCGCTTTGAAGATGGCCGCGTGGAGTGTCACGAAGTCTTCGCCGAAGACGTGAGTGAGCGGCGCGGCCTGGAGGAGCAGCTCCGGCAGGCGCAGAAGATGGAGGCGATCGGCCAGCTCACCGGCGGCATCGCGCACGACTTCAACAACCTGCTGACGATCATTCTCGCGAACGCGGAGTTGTTGTCTCGCGGTCCCGATGAAGCCAGCCTGCGCGACATCATTTCTGCCGCGGTCAGCGGCCGGCTGATGGTGAATCAGCTGCTGGGATTCGCCCGGCGCTCGACCCTGACACTCGAGCCGCTGCACCTGGGGCACCTGCTGAACGATCTCGCCGCCGTGCTGCGGCGCGTGCTGCCGGCAGACATCGAGCTGCTGGTGTTCGCCGACGAAGACCTCCCCGAGGTATCGGCCGACGGCCACGCGATCGAACAGATCCTGCTCAACCTCGTCAACAACGCCCGCGATGCGATGCCGGACGGCGGTGTCCTGCGGCTGGAGACGAGCTGCACGTGGATCAGCGACGCGCAGCGCGCGGTCGTGGGCCCGGGAGCGGCGTCGGAATACGTGTGTCTGGCCGTGGACGACACCGGTATGGGAATGGACGAAGCGACGCGGCAACGCGCCTTCGAGCCGTTTTTCACCACCAAACCGGTGGGAAAGGGGACGGGCCTCGGATTAGCGACGGTCTACGGATTGGTGAAGCAGCACGGCGGTTTCGTGCAGATCGACAGCGCGCCCGGAGCCGGGACGCGGCTGCGCATCTACTTCCCCGTGGCGGACGAGACGAGCCGTCGCCGGGCTTCCGGTTCACATGAGCAGTTGACTGTTCCGACGGAGAGTGGGAAGGAGACGGTGCTCGTCGTCGAAGACCAGGCACAACTCCGCCGCGCGACAGTCTACACGCTGGAGCACGCTGGGTACAACGTGCTGGCTGCCGCTGACGGGATCGAAGCGCTGCATTTGCTCCGCCACCACCCCGCGCCGATCCACCTCGTCTTCAGCGACCTGGTGATGACCCGGCTGGGCGGTCGCGGCCTCTATCAGACCGATCGCCGCGAGGGGCGCGAGACGCCTTTCCTCTTTACCAGTGGTTACGCCGGGCGGGGGGAAGACCCGCTCGATCCCGCGTTGCCGTTCCTGGCGAAGCCGTGGACGAGCGCCGATCTGTTGGCGCGGGTGCGGAAGGTCCTGGATGGAGTGAAACGCACTTAGGCTCCCAGCGTCGCTAGACCGGTGTCGCGAGCGCAGCGACCGCGACGAAATAGCGTAGGTGGCGTTAATTCCATTGCGCTTTGCTCATCTTTGATATACACTGATATGCACGACCACACAAGACCGATCCACGTCAGACCTGCTCGATATTCGCGAGGCCGCGGAGTTTCTCCGCGTGAGCGAAACGTCATTGCGCCGCTGGACCAATGCGGGACGGTTGCCATGTCTGCGCATCGGCGGGCGGCGGGAGCGACGGTTCCGGCGCGCCGACTTGCTGGCGTTCATGGGCGACGCGGGCGCCACGGCCCCGGCACTCCGCAATCACTTTTGCGACCTGTATACCAGCGATCTCATCCGAGCGCGAGCGGCGGCGGCCTTTCTCCGCGTGGGTTTGCAATCCGACGCGCTCTGCCTGCTGGCCGCTGAAAGACCGGTGCAGCGCGCGGTCATCGCGCAGCTCGAGCACGATCGTCCCTCGATCCGGACCGAGCTGAAAGCCGGGCGGCTCGTCGCCGCGGAGTATCACGCCTCGGGGGCGGCGCAGCTCGCGTACTGGCGCGCGCGTATGCGTGCGGCCCTCAAGAGCGGCGTTGCGGCTGTGTATGTCGTCGGAGACCTGTCGGCCGGGTTCAAGCGGCTGCCCTTTGCCGCGACGTTGGCGTACGAGGCCGATTATGGCCGCTCCATTACGCTGGCCTTTCCGGTGACGACCCTCTGTCAGTACGACGCGCGCAAGATTTCGGGACTCGCCGCCGCGGGGCTGCTCCAATGCCACGATGGTCCGCTCATTGAGCGCTATCGCTCGCAGCGCTGGCTCGGTGAGCAACAAAGTATTTGACGGCGCGCGCGCGCGCCTGGCGCGTGCGTGAACGTATTCGCGGGCTGTAGCGAGTTGCCGACTACCGGGACTGCGGTGCGAGGAGGAGGTTCACAACGTGGCGCGCATCCTCGTGATCGATGACCAAGAGCCGATTCGCCGCGTCGTGCGACGGGCACTGGAACAGGACGGACACGAGGTGTTCGACGCGAGTGACGGCGAAATTGGGATGGAAATCCTCGAGAGTCAGTCCTTCGACATCGTCATCACGGATATCTTCATGCCGGGCCAGGATGGGATCGTCACGCTGCGGCAGATCCGGAAACGGTTCCCCGCGGTGAAGGTGATCGTGATCTCGGGCGGGGATTCGAGCGGCTTGCTGGACCTGCGGCAGGATGCCGAGCTTCTCGGCGCCATCAAGAGTCTGCAGAAGCCGTTCAACGCCCGGGAAATCATGGATGTGGTACGGGATGTCTTGAAACGAAAGGAAAGCGGAGACCGCGGCGGCTGACGAAGCTCCCGACGCAGGACTCGAACCTGCGACCCGTAGCCTGAGCGAGCCGGGCGCGCCTCCCGCAGACAGTGCAACTGAGGTGAAAACAGGGGCGGAGTCTCCACCAGTGGCGCGGCCGAGAGGCGAAAAGTCGGCCCCGAAACCGTCACCGAAACCGTCACCGCGCAAGCCGCGCTCGTGAGCTGTGGCGTCGGCGATCGGTCCGCGACGCGGAGCGTAGAGCGGGGGTCTCCAAAGACGGCGGGTCCATGCGGGCCCGCTGTTTTTCTGCTCAGGCCGCGCCCTCCAGGATCCCAAATCCCTCCACGTCCGTCTGGGACCGGCAAACACGACGGCAAACAACTCAGCTACAGGTATAGGGTTCAGGAGGTCGCGGGTTCAAATCCCGCCGTCCCGACTGCTTGAAGATCAAGCCCTGCGGCGACTTTCGCTGCGGGGCTTGTTCTTCGGTTGCGCCCCGTGTTGCAGCACATCGGAAGGCGCGGTAAAGAACCGAGGACGGCTACCGTTGACTATTGCGTCAAGAGCCTGGTGAACGAGAGCGAGCCCAACTTCCACTTCCCGTTTTGCTGCACATAGACCTCCGTCACCAAGAATGGATTGGTGACCTCATTGCCGCCGACCACGGCATCCAGGCGAATCCTGTTCAGCAAAATGGCGGTCGTCCCGATGAACCGCACCGAGGTTTCGAAGATCTCCGCGTGCTTGTAGTGGATCCCTCCACTTCTGATGATCTCGAGCTCGCGATCTGTTCCCCAGGATCCGCCCATATGGACAAAGATGGCCTGGTCATCGAAAAGCGCAGCCAGTGAATCGACGTTGCGGTCTGCCATCCAGCGCCATTTCGTCTTCGAGAGATTCAGTACTTCCTGTTCCGCATTCGTCTGCACCGTCGCGGGCGCAGGGGGATTCTGCGCTCCGGCGGGCGCAAGCGGATACGGTACGACAACGGCTCTAGTGAGCTCGACGAGCACGAGGGCGGTGTTTCCGACCACGGTCACACCGGACGCGCGCGTGAGCCCGTCCTGCACCACACGCACCTCCGCGCGATCGCCACTGATCGTGAGCTCGGCGACACGTCCCTGTTGCTCGGCCTGTATCAACGTCCGTGGACCCGCGCTCCGCAGTCCGTCGGGGCGAACCAGCGGCAGTGACGTCTCGATCGGCACGATCGGGCCTGCGCTGCCGTCCGGTTTCACCGGAATGCGAAAGAGCCTGCCGGTGTCGAAGGTGTTCACGTACAGCGAGCCATCGGCGAGGAAGGCAAGACCGTCGATGACGTTTAACTGCTCATCGCTCGCCCACACTTCAAGTGCGGTCGCACCGGGCTTCAGTCGGTGCACGCGGCCGCGAAACGACTCGGATACGTAGGCCGTACCGTCGGCCGACAGCGCGATGTCGTTGCACACGCCGCTGTTGGGGGGGAATGGGTAGGTGCCTTTGGCGGCCCCGCTCGTCAGGTCGAAAGATCGGAGCGCAGTCTGTCCGGCCACCGGCGTCCCGTCACGGCCGCCTGTGGAATTCTGGCAGACCCACAGCGTGCGGGTTTTGTCGTCCGCGAGCACGCCGAGCACCCTCGTCAGGCCGGCGGTCGATGCGAGAATCCACGGCTCAGCTTGAGCAGCGCCCGGTGCGGCGCGATAGATCGTCCCTTTCGCCATACTGCCGAAATACACCATGCCGTCTCTGCTCGATGTGAGATTCTCCGCCACGACGCCGGTGTCGTTGATCGTCACCTGCGTGCGGTTCTGCGCTCGCGCGCGCGGTGCGAACGACGTGAGCGTGACGACTGCGCCGATCAGGCTACAGGCGATTCCGTGAGTGTTCCGCACTTGGGACCCCGTTTGAATTCGGTGTGAGGAGAAACCCGCACCCAGGTTTGCTTTCTGCTACCGAGCGTAGCTGACACGGAGGAGGCGATTGCCAGTGTCGTCGCTTATCAAAACAGAGCCGTCCGGCATCTGCAGCACATCGACCGGCCGGCCGAGTGCCGCCGTGGTGGCTCCCCAGCCGCCTGGCGCGCTCGCTCTGTTGGGCAGGAAACCGTCGAGGAACGTTTCGTAGCTGGTCACACGGCGTCCATCCGTGCGCGCCACCATGACGCGATAGCCGCTCGGAACCGACCGGTTCCACGAGCCATGCTCTGCGATGATCACAGCGTTCTTGTAGGTCGCGGGGAACATGTTGCCTGTGTAGAACGTGATGCCGAGCGCCGCCACGTGGGCGCCGAGCTTCAGCACCGGTGGCTCCCTCGTGGAACAGGCCCGCTGCGCGCCGAACTGCGGGTCGGACACGTCACCCTGATGGCAGAACGGGAAGCCGAAGTGCAGGCCGGGTTTCCAGGCAACATTGAGCTCGTCGCTCGGCACGTCGTCGCCGAGCATGTCGCGACCATTATCGGTGAACCACAGTTCCCCTGAGACCGGGTGCCAATCGAATCCGACGGTGTTGCGCACGCCCTCGGCGAAGACCTTGAGGTCCGATCCGTCGGGCTTCATCTGCAGAATCGTCGCTACCAGGGGCGGCGGGATGCACACGTTGCATGGAGCGCCGACCGACATGTACAGCAAGCTGTCGGGTCCGAACGCGATGAACTTCCACGTGTGTCCGAGCGTCGAATTCGGCAAGCTATCACGGACTACGACCGGGGCAGGAGGGGAGTCGAGGTGCCGCTCGATATCATCGAACCGCAGGAGCTTGCTCGCAGTCGCCACATAGAGCGCGCCGTTGTGTATCGCGACGCCATTGGGCTCATCGAGGCCGCTGGCGATCAGCACCACCCGGTCGGCCTTGTGATCGCCGTTGCGATCGATGACTGCGTGCACCTTGCCGGCCCTCATCGATCCGACGAACACGGTGCCTTGCGGACCCAACGCCATCTCGCGCGCGTTCTCGACGCTGTCCGCGAACACGGTGACGTGGAATCCCGCGGGGACCACCCACTGCGGCTGCTGTGCCAGACCTGCAGCGATGATAAAGAGCGTCAGCGTAGTCATGATCTTCCCCTCACCCATTGGTGAACTTCAGCACAGCCTCCGGCAGCCGCTCTCCCGTCACGTGGATCCTGGACGTGCCCTCCTCGATGTCGCGCAGGTCGCCAGGCGTCAGCGGCGCGTTCACGGCGCCAAGGTTCTCCTCGAGGCGCGACAGTTTCTTCGTCCCCGGAATCGGGACAATCCAAGGCTTCTGCGCGAGCAGCCACGCGAGCGCGATCTGCGCCGGCGTCGCGCCTTTCCGCTCCGCGATCCGCTTCACGAGGTCGACCATTACCATGTTTGCCGCACGGGCGTCCGGGGCGAAGCGCGGCGATATGCTGCGAAAGTCTTTCGGGTCGAGCGTCGTCGTCGTGTCGATCGTTCCGGTGAGAAAGCCAGCGCCCAACGGACTGAAAGGAACGAAGCCGATGCCAAGCTCCTCGCACGTCGCCAGCACGCCGTTGCGCTCCGGGTCGCGCGTCCACAGCGAGTATTCGCTCTGCACGGCGGCCACTGGTTGCACCGCGTGAGCGCGGCGGATGGTTTGCGCGCTTGCCTCCGAGAGACCGAAGTACCGCACTTTGCCCTGCGTGATCAGCTCCTTCACCGTGCCGGCGACGTCCTCGATGGGGACCTTCCGATCAACGCGGTGCTGGTAGAGCAGGTCGATCGTCTCGACCTTGAGTCGACGGAGCGAAGCCTCGGTCACGTCACGGATGTGCTCGGCCCTCGAGTCGAGGCCGTAGCGCGTGCCGTCCGGGTTGATGCCGAAGCCGAACTTGGTGGCGATGACCACCCGGTCGCGCACTGGGCGCAGCGCCTCGCCGACGAGCTCTTCGTTCGTGAACGGGCCGTACGCTTCGGCGGTGTCGAAGAGCGTCACGCCCCGCTCGACGGCCGCGCGAATGATCGTCATGCCTTCCTGCCGACCGGCCCCCGGCCCGTAGACACCTTCGAGGCCCATGCAGCCGTAGCCGACGGCAGAAACGACGAGGTTGCTGGTACCGAGTGTCCGTGTCTGCACCCCAAGACTCTACCGAGCTGAGGCGACAACTGATATGACGATCGTGCTCAGTCATTGTACAATTCTGCAAGCCTCGCTCGTCGATTGTGCGAGGGGGTGATAGAATTCCGGAGACTCTGGATGTCGAACCAGGCGACCGGAGGATCATCGGTGGAGACGAAGCCTCAACGTCAGCACGGCGTCGAACGCATGCGAATGAGCAGAGACGAGCTCGCTGAACGGATCGCGCGCCATGTCGCGGAGGACAGAAGCGTCGAGGCGGCTCCTGGTCTCTTCCTGTACCGCTTCTCTTCACCAACCGGGCCGCGCTACGGCGTCACCGAGCCGTCCTTCTGCGTCATCGCCCAGGGAAGTAAGGAGGTGCTCCTCGGCAAGGAGCGGTACCGCTATGACGCTTCCCACTACCTGCTCGTCTCGGCCGAGCTGCCCGTGGCGGGCCACATCGTCGACGCGTCGAAGGAGCAGCCGTACCTCGCCGTGCGCCTTGTGCTCGACCCCGCCGTCGTTACGGAGGTCCTGATCGAGGCTGGGCTCCACACCTCGGGGATGGATGACGCGCTCAAGGTGATGGCCGTGAGCCGGCTCGACGCAAGCCTGCTCGATGCGGTGGTCCGGGTAGTCCGCCTCCTCGATTCGCCGGGCGACTACGGCGTGCTTGCGCCGCTCGTCGCCCGCGAGATCATCTATCGGCTTTGTCTCGGAGAGCAGGGCGGTCGGCTTCGTCAGATCGCCGTCAGCGGCGGCCGCGCGCATCGGATCGCCAAGGCGATCGAGCTCCTCCGCACGAATCACAACAAGCCGCTCCGCCTCGCCGGCCTCGCCCGGCAGCTAGGGATGAGCGTTTCAGGCTTGCACCACCACTTCAAGGCAGCCACCGGGATGAGCCCGTTGCAGTTTCAGAAGCAGTTCCGGTTGCAGGAGGCCCGGCGGCTCCTCCTCGCCGGCGATGTCGACGCCGCGACCGCCGGATACCGGGTGGGCTACGATGATGCGTCGCACTTCAGCCGGGAGTACAGGAGGCTCTTCGGCGAGCCGCCCTTGCGCGACGCCGAGCGGCTGCGCGGCTCAGCTGCGAGCCGGCGCGAACCCGCGGCGGTGTGATGCTCGACCGGGCCGTGGGCCGTCCCGACCCCCGAAAGGCAACCCGAAACCGTCACCAGCGCCGGGGGGCGAAAACTGGGCGTCTGAAAGCGATTGGAGCGCTGAGGGTTGGGAAGCTCCCGAGGCAGGACTCGAACCTGCGACCCGCCGGTTAACAGCCGGCTGCTCTACCAACTGAGCTACTCGGGAAGAGCGGCGAAATATAGGGGTGCGGCAAGTTAGGGAGAAGCTTTAGGGATGCTGGTGCCGCCCCCCAATCCCGCGCCGCTCATTTCGTGTCCAGCACCTCGCGGACCTTACGCGCGAGGGCTGTGGGCGTGAAGGGCTTCTGGAGGAAATTCAGGCCGGGCTCGAGCATGCCGTGGTGAACAATGGCGTCATCGGTATAGCCCGAAACGTAGAGGACCTTGATTTGCGGGCGGGGGTTCTCGAGCTGCCGGGCGAGCTCGCGTCCGCTCGCGCCGGGCATGACGACGTCCGTGAGGAGCAGGTGGATCACCTCGGGGTACTGTCGCGCCGCCTCGAGCGCCTCCTCGGCATCTGCGGCGTCGAGGACCGTGTAGCCGAGTTTCTCGAGCAACCCCCTGGCTAGCGGACGCAGCACCGCGTCGTCTTCCGCCAGCAGGATCGTCTCCGTGCCCGCGACGGTGGAAGGCTCGCGGGCAGGCAGCAGTGTATCCGGGGCGGCGTCGACGCGGGGGAGGTAGATCTTGAACGTGGTGCCCCGCCCGAGTTCGCTGTAGACCCAGACGTAGCCGCCCGACTGCTTGACGATTCCATACACGGTGGACAAGCCGAGCCCCGTGCCCTTGCCTTTCTCTTTGGTCGTGAAAAACGGCTCGAAGATGCGCGCCCTCGTTTCCGGCGTCATGCCCGTTCCAGTGTCGCTCACCGCGAGCATGACGTACCGGCCCGGCACGACCGGCTGGTGCAGCTCGGCGTACTGCTCGCCGAGCTCGGCATTCGCAGTTTCGAGAATGAGCTTCCCGCCGGTCGGCATCGCGTCGCGGGCATTGACCACGAGGTTCATGAGCACCTGCTGCAGCTGACCGGGGTCGGCTAGCACATTCCCGGCGTCCCCCGCAAGCGAGAGCCGCAGCTCCACATCCTCGCCGATCAGGCGGTGCAGCATCTTCTCGAAGTCTTCGACCAGCGCGTTGGGGTCCAAGACCACTGGTTCGAGCACCTGCTGGCGGCTGAACGCCAGGAGCTGCTTCGTGAGCGATGCCGCTCGCTCCGAAGCCTTCCGCACCTCGGCGAGATCCCGCTGTGCCGTGCTGTCCGCCGGCATCTCTTCGCGCAAAATGTCGACGTAGCCAAAAATCGCTGTGAGCACGTTGTTGAAATCGTGCGCCACGCCACCCGCGAGCCGGCCGATCGCCTCCATCTTTTGCGCCTGCCGCAGCTGACCCTCGAGCTGCTTGCGCTCCGTGACGTCCTGGAAGTGGAGCAGAAAATGGGGCTCACCGGCGAACGCGATCACCTCAGCGGACAGGAGGCCGGTGCGGGTCTCGCGCGAGCGGGTCAGCCACTCCACCTCGACATCGCGGAAGACACCCCCGGCCCTGAGCTGCGCCAGCATTTGCTGCCGCAGCTCGTCGCGCCGCCAGATGCCCAGATCGTGTCCGCTCCGCCCGACTGTCTCGGCCCGATTCATGCCGAAGAGACGCAGCAGGCTTTCGTTCACGTCGACCCAGCGGGCGTCGGCCAGCCTCGCGATAGCCATCGGAGAAGGGTGTGCCTGGAAGGCGCTGCCGAACTTTTGTTCGGACACGCGCAACGCCTCGTCCGCCGCCCGCCGGGCGGTGATATCCCGCACGAATGCGCTGAACAGCCATGTCATCCCGATTCGCACAGGGGCTACGGCGAGCTCCACCGGAAACTCGCTGCCGTCGCGCCGCAGCGCGGTCAGCTCGATGCGCTGGTTGAGAATGGGTCCCTCGCCAGTGGCGAGGAAGTGGCGCAAGCCGGCCGCATGGGCCTCGCGATGGGCGAGCGGCACGATGATGTCGGCGAGGCGCTGGCCCAGGACGTCTCGCTCGGCCCATCCGAACATCGATTCGGCTTGCTGGTTCCAGCTCGTGACCCGACCGGCGTCATCCATGGCGACGTGGGCGTCGAGCGCCGAGTGGAGGACGGCTTTGAGCTGGGCCTCCGAGGCGCGCAACGCCTGCTCGGCGCGGGTGCGCTCGATTGCCGCCTCGACCTGCGTCGAGACGAATTGGAGCATGTCCTTGTGGTGCTCCTCGTAGCGAACGCCCGCGGTGTAGGTCTGCACGGCAAGCACACCGACGGTGCGGTCTCCCTGTTTGAGGGGCACGCCCAGCCAGTCGACTGACGCGGTGCCAACCGCTTCGACCGCGCCGAGGTAATCGAGGTCAAGCTGAGACTCTGGCTTCACCAGCAGGGGTCGGCCCGTGCGCAGCACGTACTCGGTGATGCCGCGACCGGGATGGCGGGGCGCGGGCGGGGGATCGACCTCGTCGACGAAGTATGGAAAGGTGAGCAGGTCGGTCGCTTCGTCGTACAGCGCAATGTAGAAGTTCTTCGCCGGCATCAGCTCGCTCACGATCTGGTGGACCGTGGGCAGCAATTCCTCGAGTCGCGGCGCGCTCATCGCCACCTGGGCGATGCGATAGGTCGCGGCCTGAAGTTGCCGCGCACGCGTCTGCGCCTCCCGGCTGCGCTTGATGTCGAGCGCGCGAAGTACGGCGGGACCGAGGCGATGCAGGTGATCCTTCACAACGTAATCCGCCGCACCGGCCTGCAGGTATTGCACGGCTGGCTCATCTCCCAACCGTCCGGTCACGACGATGATCGGCGTGTCCGGCGAGAGCTGCTGCCCGAGCTCGAGCGCGTCCTGCGCCGCGAACGTGGGCAGCGAATGGTCGGTCAGGATGACGTCGGGGACGAAATCGTGCAGCGCTGCGACCATTCCCTCGCGCGTGTCGACCCGCAGGAACGTGCACGCGGCCTCGACCCGGCGGATCTCGCGCTCCTCAAGCTCGGCGTCCTGCGGATTGTCCTCGATTAGGAGGATGCGAGTCGTCGCGGCCACGGTGCTCAGGGACCTCGGGGGGGCGGCGGGGTCCGATTCATCAGCAGCCAGTACAGGCCGAGTTGTTGCGCCGCCTTGGTGAACTCCACGAAGTCGACCGGTTTACGGACGTAGCTGTTCGCGCCCAGGCTGTACCCGTCGATGATGTCGCGCTCCTCGTCCGAGGAGGTCAGGATCACGACCGGTAAGAGCCGGGTGCGCTCGTCCGCGCGGATGCGCTGCAGGACCTCCATGCCATTGATCTTGGGGAGCTTGAGGTCGAGCAGCACGACAGCCGGCAGATCGGTCGGCGCGGGGCGGCCCTTCGTGCCAAAGAGGTAGTCGATGGCCTCGACGCCGTCCTGCGCGACGATCACGTCGTTCGTGATGTTGTGACTCTTGAGCGCCCGCATCGTCAAGGCTACATCGTCGGGATTGTCCTCCACGAGCAGAATCTTTCCGGCGTTCACTCGAGCCTCCCATCACAGCGTGAAGTAGAATGTCGCGCCCTGATCGACCACGCCCTCGGCCCAGATTCGGCCGCCGTGCCGGTCGATGATGCGGCGCACTGTGGCGAGCCCCACCCCGGTGCCCTCAAATTCGGCCGCCGAATGGAGACGCTGGAACACGCCGAACAGCTTGTCGGCGTACCGCATGTCGAAGCCAGCGCCATTGTCCTTGACCACGAACACGCGCTCGCCGTTTTCCTCGAGCGCGTTGAACTCCACTCGCGCTTGCGGCCGTTTCGAGCTGTACTTCCAGCCATTCCGCAGGAGATTGTCGAGCACGACCCGGAGGAGCCGGGAATCGCCCTGGGCCTCAAGGCCGGGAGTGATTGCGAATTCCACCGGGCGGTCCGGTGCCGCGCGCTGGATATCGACTACGATGTCCCGGGCCATCGCGCTTAAATCCACGGGCTCCGTCCGCATTTCCGCCCGGGTGACGCGGGCCAGCTTCAACAGATCGTCGATCAGCGTAGCCATCCGCTGGCTCGCGGCGCGTACACGTTGCAGGGAATCCCGCCCCCCGTCCCCTAACTGGGTCGCGTAATCTTCCAGCAGCACCTGGCTGAAGCCGTCGATGCTGCGGAGCGGCGCGCGCAAGTCGTGCGAGACGGAGTAGGCAAAGGCGTCCAGCTCGTTGTTCGCGGCGAGCAGCTCGGCGGCATTGCGCCGGAGCGCCTCGTTCCGGTGCTCCAGTTCCTTGGTGCGGTCCGCGACCCGCTGTTCCAGCCTCGTCGCGTGCTGTTGCAGCTCCTGCTTCTGGTCCTCGATCCGGCCGAGCATCTGGTTGAAGGCGTCGGTCAGCGTGCCCAATTCGTCCTCGCCAAACTTGGGCGCGCGCAGGGAATAATCCTGACGGGTCGAGGCCGCCGTCGCGGTTTCCGCAAGCGCGAGGATCGGGGCTGAAATCCGTCCCTGCAGCGCGGCGGCCAGCGCATAGGCGGCCAGCAGCGCGATCGCAAGGACGACAATGGCGATGATGCCGGAGAGCCGGATGGCGTCCGATACCGCCTTCGTGTCCGACGCGATGTAGAGAGTGCCCAACCGCTGGTTTGCTCCCTGCGCTACGGGCGTAAACGCCACAAGACGGCCGCCCTCGAAGCGGTAGCCGTCCGGCTCTGGCGCTCCGGGGATCAGATCGGCGGCGGCACGGGCCGGATAGGTCGCGAGGACTCGCCCGTTCCGGTCATACAAGGCCCCGGCAACCGTGTGCGGGTCGTACCTCAGGGCAGCGAGGATTTCTGTGGCGTCCGCCTCGTTCGCAAACGCCAGGGCGGCGGTGCTGTTGGCGGCAAGAATGCGGGACCGTGTCGCGAGATGAGTCTGGATCGTTTGGCGAAACGTCACGACCTCATAGGTTACGAACGCGACCGACGTCAACACCAACACCAATCCGCTGATCAGGAGAAGGATCGCCGTCAACTTCCGCTTGATCGGCCAGTCGCGGATCGACATGCTCACGGTCGTGGCGTTCGGACGATTTCCGCGACCCGCAGCAGCTTCGAGCTGATCGTGACATTGGCGGCTTGCGCCGCCTCCAGGTTGATCCTCAGGCGGATACGATTCTTGTCATTGACGAACTGAATCATCCCGCCGCGCTTCGCGAAATCGTCGCCGTCGCTCACCGTCAGGATGGGCCGCTTCCCGAGCGCCGCGAGAATCTCTGCAACGCGCTCGCTCTCCGAGCGGCTGATGAAAAGAATGTTACACGCCGTTATGTCCGTCAGCTCGCGATACCGGCGGATCTCGAATGGCCGGAGCCCGAGGCGTTCACCCCGTACGGTCTCATCGAGGAAGGTGCCGAGCGGGTCCTCCCCGAGGATGCCGATGATCACCGGCATCTGCGGGTCAGGCGCGGCCACCGCCGGCCACTCGACAAACTGCGCGAAATTGAACAGAAACACGGCCTTCACCTGATACTCGGAAGCCCGCGGGGTCTGCACGAGGAGCAGCGCGGATGTCAGGACGGTGAACGCCGCCTTCAATAGTGCCATTGCGCCATTCCATACACGCCGCGCTCAATGTCTCGGCGCGCGGCGGGCGTCCCGAACTCCGCATGGTGCTCGTGCAAGAGATTTCGGCCGGCGACTGACAGCTCCAGAGCGGCGACCGGTCGCCAGCTGAGGCGGGCATCGAGCTCGGCGTACGCGGGCAGCTGTTGGTTGGCGATCTCAGCGAGATAGCGGAACCCGCCGTCCACAATCCACTGAGCGCCCAGGCGCAGCGACGAGCGCAGGCTCAGCTGTCGATTGGGAGTATGCGACTCTGCTGTGCCTCGGCTCGTGTCGGTGCTGCCGGGATTGGGCCAGATGTGGACCCGTAACTCCGTGTAACCGGCATGCACTTGCCAATCATCTGTGATGTGATAGCTCGCGGTGGCCTCGCCGCCGTACGACTCGCCATCCTGACCGTTGGCGATAACGATCGGGGTAGGGTTGGGGGGATTGACCTGCTCCAGGCTGCGGAGGCCGTGGTAGCGGCTGTAGAAGCTCGCAAATGCGAGCACCAACGCGCCCTGCTGATGGCGATATCCCAGCTCGTACGCCAGCTCTGTCTCGGAGCGAAAGCCCGGGCCGCCGGCAAGGAAGTAGGGAGGTTGGCCGGGCGCGTACAATTCCCGGTCGATGCGCGACGGCGTGCGCACCGCGCGCGAAATCCCCGCCCACAGCGTGCGGGACGGGCTGAATGTCCAATTCACGCGACCGCTGGGCTGGATCTCAAATCCGGTGTAGTCGTTGTGCTCGATCTTTGTGCCGAGCGTGACGTGAAGCCGATCGGACGCCAGAGCGATCTCATCCTGGGCGAACGCGCTGAACCACTGTCGCGCGACGTGAGGCGGCAAGAAGGCCAACGCCGCGGTATTGACGACGCGATCGTTGATGAGTCGGTAACCGAATCCCCAAACAACGTCGTGGCGGGTCCCCACCACGGTGCGATGCTGCAGGTCGATGTCGTAGATGTCGAGATCTTCACCAAAGGTGCCCGGAATGTCCCGGTGCGTGCGGTCGTAGTAGGCCTGCACCGTGAGATTGGACCTGGCGGAGAATGGATGCGCCCATTTTGCCATCACATTCCCACCGCTCACGCCGATGTGGCCAGGGCTCGCTTGGGCGATGCGGCCATCGTACCAATCGCCATGGAGGCTGAGACGGTTGCTGTCGGGCGCATCCCAGTCCAGACGAAATCCACCCTGTCCCATGTGCCAGCCATCGGGAGCGGCTTGCCCATTAGAGAGCAACGTGGGATCACGACTGAAGGCCTTGCCGTAGATCCGATAGTTGCCGTGCGCGCCGAGCCCGCCGCCGTAGCGGGCGGATCCCAGGCCGCGCAGCTCGGTGCCGCCACCGCCCGTAACCAGGAGTCCCCCCGTGTCTTTCGCGTCCTTCGTGATCACGTTGATCACGCCATTGACCGCGTTGGCGCCCCACAGTGTTGCCCCTGGTCCGCTGATCACCTCGATCCGGTCCACGTCCGAGAGAAGGACGTCTTGCACATCCCAAAAGACGCCCGAAAAGAGCGGTGTGTAGACAGTCCTCCCATCGATGAGCACGAGGAGTTTGTTGGCGGTGGTACCGTTGAACCCGCGGGCGCTAATGGCCCATTGCCGCGCATCGACTTGCGCAACCTGCAGATTCGAAGCGAGGCGCAACGCTTCTGGAAGGCTCGTGGCGCCTGACGCGCGAATGTCGTCTTGCGTGATGACCTGGATCGCTGATGGCGTTTCGAACAGGCGTTGCGGGCGGAGGGAGACGGACATGACGTCGATGTTCATCAACTGATCGAGGGTGAGGTGCTTCAAAGCCTCGATGGAATCGCGTTGTTGAGCTCGGGCGGGGGGTGCCGAGACGGCCAGAACCACAAGCAGGAAGAGCGTGCGCCTAGGGCTCATGCACTGTCCTTCCTAGTGGGCGGGGGCGGAACTTGATAAGGTGCCCCCACAATAGGCGAACTCGGGCCTTAGGACCTGTCGGCCTTTGTCCCGACGCCGCCTAGGACTTTGCCTACAGGCCAGGGCCTCACCGCGCGTCGAGGACTTCGCGCACCTTGCGGACGAGCGATCTTGGCGTGAACGGCTTTTGCAGGTACGCGATGCCTTCCTCCAGGATGCCGTGGCGCACCACGGCATCGTCCGTGTACCCGGACATAAACAGCACTCGCAGGCGCGGATGCAGTTTCTGGAATTGGGTCGCCAGATCACGGCCGTTGGCATCCGGCATCACGACGTCTGTGAGGAGCAGATCGATCGGCTGGGCGAGCGCCTGCGCGAGCTGGAGCGCCGTCGTCCCATCAGCCGCGTCGTGAACCGTGAAGCCAAATCGTCGCAGCATTTCGCATGTCACGGCTCGAACCGCCGCCATGTCTTCGACCACGAGCACGGTCTCCGTCCCACGCAGGAGGTCCCCAGCCACAGCTTCGGCCTTCGACGGGGGCGCATCGACGCGCGGCAAGTAGACCTTAAAGCATGTGCCGTGGTTGGGCTCAGAGTAGACCCAGATAAACCCGCCGGACTGCTGGACGATGCCCTGCACGGTGGCGAGACCGAGTCCGGTGCCTTTCCCGACTTCCTTCGTCGTGAAAAACGGCTCGAAAATCCGGGCCTGCGTTGCGGCGTCCATGCCCATGCCTGTGTCCGTAACCGCGAGCATCACGTAGCGGCCAGGCGCCGCCAAGGCATGCGCCTGCACATAGGTCTCGTCGATGTCGACGTTCGCCGTCTCGATCGTCACGCGACCGCCGTTCGGCATGGCGTCGCGCGCGTTGACCGCGAGGTTCATGATCACCTGCTCCAGCTGGCCAGGATCCACTTTCACCGTCCCGGCATCCGGAGCGAGGCTGCACTCGAGATGAATGTCTTCCCGCAAGACGCGGCCGAGTAACCGTTCGATGCCGCTGACAGCCGCATTGAGATCGACGACCTTCGGCTGCAAGACCTGTTGGCGGCTGAACGCAAGCAGCTGCCGTGTGAGCTCACTCGCGCCGTTGGCGGCCTTGCGGATCTGCTCGATGTCGTCCCGCGTCGGTGCATCCGATGGCATGTCTTGGAGCAGCAGCTCGCTGTAGCTCAGGATGACCGTGAGCAGATTGTTGAAGTCGTGCGCCACCCCACCGGCAAGCCGGCCGATGGCCTCCATCTTCTGGGCCTGGGCGAGCTGCGCCTCCAGCTGACGCTGACCGGTGATGTCGCGCACGAACGCTTCGTAGTACTCGACTTGTCCGTGGGCGTCGCGGCTGGCGCGGACGCTCAGCTGCACCAGAATGCGCGTCCCGTCTTTCTTTTTCCACGTGGCTTCCAGCTCGTCGTACACGCGGTCGGTATAGGTATCCTGCTCGATCAGGCGCCGTCTCTCATCTGGATCGGCATAGACGTCGCGCGCCATGTCGAGGGTCAACACGTCGGCGGGCGACGCGTAGCCGAGAATGCGAGCGAGTGCGTCGTTGGCGGCAACGAATCGGCCCGCCGGCGTCGACCGGTAGATGCCCAGCGGGGCTTTTTCGACCAGCGTGGCATGGCTGGCCTCAGACGCGCGCAGCGCGGCCTCGGTGTCACGGTGAGCGCGTCGCTCCTCGGCCTCGCGTAGCTCGCGTTTAATGACAGGGATCAGGCGCCGCAGATTGCCCTTGGGCAGCGCGTCCCCGGCACCCGCCTCGAGCGCGCGCGCGGCAAGATCCTCGCCCATCGTGCCGGACACAAAGATGAAGGGAATGTCCAGGCCGCGAGCTCGAACCAGCGCGAGCGCTTCGCTCCCGCTGAATCCCGGCATGCTGTTGTCGCCGACGATGATGTCCCAGCGGCCGCGATCGAGCGCTGTCTCGAGGCCCGCCCCGGACTGCACGCGCTCCCAGGTGACGTCAAAGCCGGCGCGCTTCAGCTCGCGCGCCAGCAGCTCCGCGTCGGCTTCGGAGTCTTCGACCTGCAGCACTCGCAGCGGGCTATTCATCGGGGGTCCTACACTAAACAACTGCCTGTCTCGATGCACGTCGGTGATGCTTGTGACACGCGTAGGGCTTGCCCTACAACGCGACGACAGACGCCTCGGCGCGCGCCTCCCCGATGACTGCGAGCACCATCCCCACGAGAATCAAGCCGGCGCCCATTCCCTGCGCGGCTGAGAACCTCTCCCCCCAAAACAGCCACGACGTCAGCGCCGCGAACACCGGCTCGAAGCAGAAGATCAACGATGCCCGCGCGGAGGACATCTCGCGCTGGGCACGCATTTGCCACACGAGCGCGACCGCCGTGGACATCACGGCGAGGAACAGCAGCGCGGCGCCGAGGCTGAGCGACCAGTCGAACCGCAGATGCTCCAGGAGCAGCGCGGCGATGAGCGTCGCAATTGCCGTCCCGGGGAGCTGCAGCCAGACGAGCCGCCGCGCGTCGAAACGCTTCGAGAACTCCGAGACTGCGACGATGTGACCGCCGAACACCACGGACGTCACAAGTGTCCACAGATCGCCACGGTTCAACCCGCCCTCGTCGGGAGCTGTGAGGAAATAGATTCCCGCACCCGCAATGACGAGCGCGAGTACCACCATCAACCCCGTCCGATGTTTGAGCAGAACGAGCGCGATGAACGGCGCCAGCACCGACGACATCGCGACGATGAACGCCGAGCGCGCCGGCGTCGTGTACTGGAGCCCATAGGCCTGCGTCGCGAAGCCCGATGCCAGCAGCGCCGTCAGGACCGCGCCCGCGCGGAGTTCGGCGCGTGAAAAACCGCCGCGCAGGTTCACAAACGGGGCGAGCACGATCGTCGCGATCGAGAAGCGGACCCCGAGAAAGAGCAGGGGAGACGCGGACGCGAGCGCTTCTTTGACAACAACGAAGCTCACGCCCCAGACGGCAGCTGCGGTGATCAACAACAGATCGGCGCGCCGCTGCGTCATGCCAGATCCCGCAAATATCTTCCCGTGACCGAGTCGGCGATCTGCGCGACATCCTCGGGCGTACCCGCGGCAACAATGCGGCCCCCCTGATCCCCAGCCCCTGGGCCCAAATCAATCACCCAATCGGCGCGCTTGATGACGTCGAGATGGTGCTCGATCACCAGCACAGTGTGTCCCGCATCCACCAACCGATCGAGCACTCGGCACAACACGCGCACGTCGTCGAGATGCAGGCCGGTCGTCGGTTCGTCGAGGATGTACAGCCTTCTCCCGCCCTTTGCTCGCGCTAACTCCCGCGCGATTTTCAACCGTTGCGCCTCGCCACCGGACAGCGTGGTGGCCGGCTGGCCGAGCCGCAGGTATCCGAGACCAACCTGCTGCAGATACCAGAGACAGCGCGCGAGCCGCGCGTGGCGATGCAGGCGCCTGATCGCCTCGTCGACGGTCCACTCCAGCGCCCGCGCAATGCTGGCGCCCTGGAGCTTCACGTCGAGCACCTCGCGTTTGAAGCGCGAGCCGCCGCACACCTCGCACGGCACGAACACGTTGGCGAGGAACACCATCTCGATCAGCACGTGCCCGGCGCCTTCGCACGCTTCGCAGCGGCCGCCCGCAACGTTGAAGGAAAACGTGCTGGGCTCGTAACCGCGCGCTCGCGCCAGCGCTTCATTCGCGAACAGCGCGCGTAATTCGTCGAAGGCCTTCACGTACGTCACCGGATTAGAGCGCGGCGTGCGCCCAATCGGGGCCTGATCGATGAGCACGACGTCCTCGAGGTGCTCCCATCCCTTCAGGGACGTCACCTCGCCGACCGGCTCGCCGAGGTGCTGCTTGGCGCTGTGCTCGCCCCGCAGGCGGCTCTCGAGCTGGCGGTACAACACGTCATGCACCAGCGTCGATTTGCCAGAGCCGGAGACTCCCGTCACCGCCGTCAGCGTGCCCACTGGGATACGCACGTCGACGCCCTTGAGGTTGTGGAGCCGGGCGCCCTTGATGTCCAGCCACCGGACTGCTGGCCGGCGCGCCGACGGCACGCCGATCCGTTTCTCGCCCGAGAGATACTGGCCGGTCAATGTGCCGGCCTCGCGGACCGCGGCCGCCGGTCCCTGATAGACGAGCTGTCCACCGGCGTCGCCGCTGGCGGGGCCGAGCTCGACCATCCAGCTCGCCGCAGCCATCGCGGCGGGATCATGCTCGACCACGACGACGGTATTGCCCGCGTCGGCGAGCCGCCGCAGCAATCCGAGCAGGCGATCCATGTCCGCGGGATGCAGCCCGATCGACGGCTCGTCGAGGACGTACAGCGTATCGACGAGATGCGAGCCCAGGGCGTTTGACAGCGCGATGCGCTGGGCTTCGCCGCCCGACAGCGTGCGCGTCTGACGGTCGAGCGTGAGATACCCTAGGCCGACGTCGTTCACGAAGCTCACTCGCGCGCGCAACTCCTCGAGCACGTGATTGGCGACGGTCTGCTGAAACGTGGGTAGCTCAAGATGCTCCAGCCACTCGGTGAGATCGGCGGCGGTGAGCGCGGCGACTTGGGCGATCGTCTTGCCCGCGACACGCACCGCGAGCGCTTCGGGCTTCAGTCGCGCGCCGCCGCACCCCGGACAAGTCTTGGCGAGCTGGTACTGCCGCAGAAAGACGCGGATGTACTGCTTGTAACGCTTCTCCTCGAGCCGCTCGAGGAATGGAAAGATGCCGAGATAGCGGCCGACTTTGTTGTGGAGCAGGAAGTGCCGCTCGCGCGCCGGGATATCCTGCCACGGTGCATCGAGATCGATGCCACGGGCCCGCGCCGTCTCCCGCAGCAGGCGCCGCCTCCCCTCGTAGCGTGGCTTGGTCCACGGATCGACGGCGCCCTGCACAAGAGAGCGCCTCGGATCGGGGAGGATGAGGGACTCGTCATACTCCAGGACCGCACCGAAGCCGTTACACGCGGGGCATGCGCCGCGCGGGTTATTAAAGGAAAAGAGCGTCGGCGTGAGCACCGGCGCGGCACAACCGCAGGCCGAGCAGGCGGGGTGCTCGGAAAACCGCCTGCGATCACCGTTATTCAGCGCAACTGCAATTCCTTCTCCTTCACTGAAGGCTGTGGCGACCGCATCCGCCAGCCGGCCGCGATTCTCCTCCGTCAACGCGACACGATCAACGAGCACGAGGACGTCTTTGCCGGCCCGGACCCGTTCTTCGGCGCCCACTTCATCCAGGCGAACTGTATCGCCATCGACTTGGGCGCGAACGAATCCGGCGGCGCGCAACTGTGCGGCGATTTCTACGTCGGGACGGTGAGCCGAGGCTGGCAGCGGGAACGACACTACAACTGGATACGCCGCACTCGGCACGCCCCACGCTTCACGGACGGCATCCACCACCTCCTGCACCGTATCCCGTTTCACGTCCTTGCCGCAGTGCAGGCACGCCTGTGTCCCCGCCCGGGCCCACAGCAGGCGCAGAAAGTCGGCGATTTCGGTCGCCGTACCGACGGTCGAACGGCTCGAGGTCGTGGGGTTCTTCTGCTCGATCGCGACGGCGGGCGAGAGACCCTCCATCGCATCGACGAGCGGCTTCGGCATCCGCTCGAGGAATTGCTTGGCATAGGTCGACAGCGACTCGATGTAGCGCCGCTGTCCTTCGGCGTACAGCGTATCGAAGGCGAGTGAGCTTTTCCCCGAGCCCGACGGGCCCGTCACGACCGACAGCGCCCGGCGTGGGAACTCGACGGTGATGCCCTTCAGATTATGCTGGCGTACGTTGCGGAGAATGACTCGCTCGGGGGGATGGCGCATAACCCACAAAAATAACAGCTTTGCCCCCTAGATGGCCCTCGCCCTGACCCCGCGGCTGCTTCGTCGTGGCCTAGAGCTGTTCGCTGCCATCTCCCTCGGCGGAGTCGCACTCCTCGTTGGCTATTACCTGATCTTCAAAGGCGACCGCGCCGCCGTCTTCCTCGCGCCGTTTGGGCAGCTGGACTGGCGCTGGGTCCCGGTTGGGCTCGTCCTCGCGTCCATGGACTGGGTGGGAGGCGGATTCCGGCTGTGGATTTGCACCCGCTACGTCCATCCCGGCGTCAGGCTGCGGGACATGATTCTTGCCGGGGGCTTCGGCGCCTGGGGGTCGTACCTCACGCCCTTTCAGTCCGGGTCGGCCCCGATGTCCACGTGGGTCATGAAACGGGCGGGCGTGCCGGTTCCGGTTGCGCTCAGCTCGATCTTCGTCACGTTCATGGCGACCGTCGGGTTCTTTGCGATTGCCGGACCCCTCGCCGTCTGGTTTGGGGCGGGAAAATCGCTCGCCCAGCACGGCCTCGTGCTCGGCATCACCCTCTACGATCTCTTCAAGACCAGTCTGACGATTTTCGGCATCATCGGTCTGCTGATGCTGACGGCGGTCGTTTTCCCCGGCCTGGTCAAACGCCTCATTCAGCGTCTCGCGGGGCGCATCGCGCGCCGCAGCCCGCGGGCCGCCGAGCGGATGGAGAAGCTCTTGGCCGGCGTGGATCGCGCCCATGATTGCATGGTGGCATTCGGCTCACCGCGTGGCCTGCTGACGCTGTTGCTCGCGATCGTTGTCTCCGCCCCCTCGCACGCCAACAAGCTGTTGGCCGGATACGTGAGCCTGCGGATTCTGGGGAAGACGCCCGATTTTACCGATATCCTCTTGCTCCAAACGCTCGTGTCGTTCCTCCTGTACTTCGCTCCGACGCCGGGCGCCTCGGGACTGGCGGAGCTCACCTCCGCGGTTGTCATGTCTGTGTACGTTCCGCGCGAGTTGACGCCGAGCTACACCTTGATCTGGCGGTTCATCAACAGCTACGCGACGGTCATCGTCGGCTCGTTGATCTTCTGGTACTGGCTGCGCCGCGGCCTGATCGGACGCGAAGAGGCCGTCGGAATCACCTAACTGCTGCTTCCTTGCCCGGTTACAGGGCCGGGCGTAACTTCACGGCCTGGCTACAGCTACGGGAGTGCGTGCGCATGGCGTTGCTTGAGATGGGGGGGCGGAGGTTCACGCTTCCGCAGGGTGACGTGCTGCTCGGCTCCGATCCGAGCAGCGCCATCCCCCTCAGCGCGCCCGGTGTCCTCCCGCGACATGCGAAGTTGAAGTCCCTGCCTGACGGCCAAGTCGTCATTACCAAGGCAGTCCCGGAAGCCGAGGTCTTGATCAACGGGGTCCGCCTGGGCGCCGAACCGACGCCCCTCCTGCACGGCGATAAGGTGGAAGTTGCGGGGCAAGAGCTGACCTTCGTCGACGAGCGGCGCAGCGGTAGCACGCAGTACGTCCAGGCGATGAGCCTGCCGCAGGCGATGGCACAAGCGAAGGCGGACGCCAAGGGGGGAAAGGCCACCGTCAACACCGGTGGCCGCGTCGTTTCACTGACGGACGGGAGAGAGTACGCGATTGCGGGCACGTCGCTCGTCTTTGGACGGGACGCGTCCTGCGATGTCGTCGTTGCTGGAAAGGACGTTTCCCGCCGGCACGCCGAAATCGTCCAGACACCCAAGGGCTATCTGCTCGTCGATTCCAGCACGAACGGCACATCGGTGAACGACGTTCGGGTCGAGGGACAGCGCCTGCTCGCCCGGGCCGACGTGATCACGATCGGCGAAGAGAAATTTCGCTTCTATGCCGACACGGCTCCGGCGCCGCCTCCGTCGGCAAACCCTTCCCCGGGGCCGGTCGCTAGCGCGCCCTCGGCCGCATCCTCCCTTCCCCCAACCAAGGGCTCGCCACCTGCGGTGGTCGATAGACTCCGGGAGACCGTGCACGGCGTGCCGCAGGGCCCCCAGCCCGCTCGGCCGTCCGGGGCTGTCCTGGCGAATTTTCTCGTCCGTGCCGGCGCGCTGAAGGGGCAGCGGCTCATCGTCAAAACGCCCGTCGTCAACATCGGACGAGCTGACTACAACGACCTCGTCTTCCCCGATGAATCCGTGTCCACCACGCACGCGAAGCTGCAACGGCGCGAAGGCGTCTGGGTGCTGGTGGATCTCGATTCGACGAACGGCACATTCATTGACGGGGACCAGGTGAAGGGTGAGGCGCCGCTCGCACCGGGAGCGACCGTGCGGTTCGGGGATGTCTCTACCGTGTTCGAGCCGACCGACGACTCTGCGGCAGTGAAAAAGGGAGGCAGCACCCGAGTGATCGAGGTGCTGACAATGTCAGCGCAGCAGTCAAAAGCTGCCCCTCCGGCCCCCGCTCCCGCGCCAGCCGCGAAACCGGCGGCCCCAAAACCAGCGCCGAAACCTGCGACGGCGAGACCAGCGGCGGCGAGTCCAGCGGCGGGAAAACCCGCGCCTGCCAAGCCGAAAGCAGGCGCCAAACAGCCCGTTGCGCAGCAGCAGCCCAAGAAGGGCAAGGGCTGTGGCGGCAGTGCGGCAGTTCTGCTGCTCGGGATCATTGGACTGGTGTACTGGGTGTTTATTTAGAGATCACGTGCACATCACTTCCGCAGGTCGTACCGACGTCGGCGTCATCCGGTCGGGGAATGAGGACAGTTTCCGCATGATTCCCGACCGGGGGATCTTCGTCGTGGCCGATGGCATGGGCGGACACGCGGCGGGGGAAGTCGCGAGCGAGATGGCGGTGCGCATCGTCGCCGACGAGATCCATTCCGTGCGCGGTCTGGGCGACGAGCAGGTCGCCGAGCGGATGCGGGCGGCGATCCGGACCGCGAACGGCGCGATCTTTCAACGCACGCTCACCGAGCATGACAAGCGCGGGATGGGCACGACGGTCACGGCGCTCACGTTGTACGAGTCGCGATTCTTGATCGGCCAGGTCGGGGACAGCCGGGCGTATCTGTTGCGGGACGGCCGTCTCAGCCAGCTGACGAAGGACCACTCCTACGTGCAGGAGCAAGTCGACGCCGGCTATTTGACCCCCGAGCAGGCGCGTACGCATCCCTACAGCAACGTGATCACGCGCTGCGTCGGCGCGAATAGCGACGTGATGCCCGACATTTATGCCGGCACAGTAAAGGCCAACGACGTGTTCCTTTTGGCGTCGGACGGATTGACCGGTATGCTCGAGGATTATCAGCTGGCGGAGCTGTTGTCGCCGGAGCGGATGCCGCAAGACGAGGTCGATGCGTTGATTGCTGAGGCGAACCGCCACGGTGGTCTCGACAACATCACCGCGGTCATCGTGCGGATCGATTCGGTCGAGGCTCCGGTGCCGGACGAGGTAAAGACGCAGCAGACGGTCACGCGGCCGCGATAGTCCTACCCCCGACGAGCCGCATCCCGCAGTAGCGACCCACCACTCACCAGACGTGCCGCCACTTCCTCGCGCGGCAACATGATCAACTCGATGATGGGCCGCGCCGCGACTTCGACGGGCTCGAGCACGAACACGCGTAACGCTCGCGCGGAGCGGTGCAGCTCGGCGGCGACGCGCGGCAAGCCCAGGTGGTCCGCGGCGGTCCCGCTGCGTCCCGCGACGGGCACCGCGACGTCGAGCATGTCCGGTTTGGAGGGGAAGTCGAGAAACAGTTGATCGACGTGCAGGCCGAGCTCGCGCGCGAGGCGCTCTTCCACGCGCTCCAGCAAATCCGGATCGCGAGACGGCCAGTCTGCCGTATCCCGCGGCAGCTCCGTCGCTGGAATGTCGAGCGCGCGCTTCGCGAGGCGGCGCTCGCGCAAGGCGCGAGCCAGGCCGGTCTGATCGCTTCGCTGCAGATCGTGGCTCAGCGCGTCGTCGGTTGCGACGGCGACATCGTCGGGCGCCAGCCGGCGCGCGGCGATCGCCCGGCGCACCAGTCGCTTGAACATCGTCGTCGCGCTCCGGACGGCGTGATGCCAGTAGACGTTGCGATACATCTGATACTTCGCGAACAGCAGCGACTCGAGCGCCGCCAGGCCCTTGGGGTGCAACGCCAACCCATCGGCGGACACCGTGAGCGACGTCAGGAGCCGGTCCACATCGACGACGCCGTACGGCACGCCACACATCGTGGCATCACGCGACAGATAGTCGAGCTTGTCGACGTCGATTGACCCCGAGACGAGGCCCGCGAGGCGCGAGGCGCTCGATCCTTGAATCAGCTGGAGAAGCGGCTCCGTCGAGATCCCCACCTGGTCGAGCGCGGCGGCGAGTTCCCCCGAGCGCAGATGACGGGCGGCGAGACTCTCATGGGGGGGGAGGCCCGCTTCTTCGAGCGCATGGGAGAACGGATAATGGCCGATGTCGTGAAGCAGCGCGGCGAGTTGGACCTCCGGCTCCTTGGTGACACGGCAGGCAAGATGGTATGCACCCAGCGCGTGCTCAAACCGCGTGTGCGTGGCGCCAGGATAAACGAGAAATGCGTGACCGAGCTGCCGGACGTACCGCAGACGCTGGAAGGCCGGCGTATCGATGATCGCGAGCGCCTCGGGCTCGAGGCGGATATTGTTCCAGAGCGGGTCGCGAACTACTTCAAACGAGCCCGTCGAATTGCTCAAAATTCTTTTTGAATAGCGCGACGAGGCGTGCGGCTTGGGCGTCGTACGCGGCCGTGTCCTTCCAGGTTGTGCGCGGGTCGAGCAACTCGTCCGGTACGCCCGGCACGTGCAGCGGCACCTGCAAGCCGAAGACGGGCTCGCGCCGCGTCCGTACCGTATCGAGCTTCCCCGCAAGCGCCGCGCGCACCATGGCGCGTGTCAGCTTGAGATCCATCCGATGTCCCACACCGTATGGGCCACCGGTCCAGCCGGTGTTTACGAGCCAGCACTGCACCGTGTGTTTCGCGATGCGCTCGCCCAGCATTTTGGCGTAGACGGTGGGAGGCAGCGGCAGGAACGGCGCGCCGAAGCACGCGGAGAACGTTTCCTTGGGCTCGGTGACGCCGCGCTCGGTGCCCGCAACCTTTGCGGTGTAGCCTGAGAGAAAGTGATACATCGCCTGCTCGGAGCTGAGCTTCGCGATAGGCGGCATCACGCCGAAGGCGTCGCAGGTCAGGAAAACGATATGCTTGGGATGACCGGCCATCCCTTCGGGCACGTGGTTCGGGATGTAGTGAATTGGGTATGAGGCGCGCGTGTTTTCGGTGATCCGCTGGGAATTCAGATCCACCGCGCCAGTCTCGGGGTTCACGTCCACGTTCTCGAGCACCGTGCCGAACATTTCGGTCGTCGCGTAGATCTCCGGCTCGCCTTCGCGCGACAGCCGGATCACCTTGGCGTAGCACCCGCCCTCGAAGTTGAAGATCCCCGCGTCGGACCAGCCGTGCTCGTCATCGCCGATCAGCCGTCGCTCCGGATCGGCGGACAGCGTCGTCTTTCCGGTACCCGACAGACCAAAGAAGAGCGCGCAGTCGCCCTGCTTGCCGACGTTGGCGGAGCAGTGCATCGACAGCACGCCCTTCAGGGGCAAGAGGTAATTGAGAATCGTGAAGATCGATTTTTTGAGCTCGCCGGCGTAGCGCGTGCCGCCGATGAGAATCGTCCGTTGCGCGAAGCTGACGACGATGAACGTGCCGGACTTCGTGCCGTGAATCCGAGGGTCCGCCTGGAACTCGGGCGCGTGCAGCACCTCGAATCCCGGCGCGAAGTGCGACAACTCGCCGTCCGCGGGCCGCAGGAACATGTTGTAGACGAACAGCGCGTGCCACGCGTTCGGGGTGATGAACCGAATCGGCAGCCGGAAGTTGGGATCGGCGCCAGCGTACACGTCGCGGACGAACAGCTCCTGGCCCGAGAGGTGCGCTTCCACATCCGCCTTGAGACGATCGAACTTCTCCGGCGCGATGGGTTGATTCACCCTCCCCCACCAGATGCGGTGCCTGGAGTCAGGCTCCTGGACGAGGAACTTGTCGTTCGGACTGCGGCCGGTGTGCGGCGAGGTGACGGCTGCAAACGGCCCGCTGTTCGTCACGATCCCTTCGCGACGGCGAAGGGCGTGCTCATATAGCTGGGACGGCGTCAGATTCCGGTGCAGACGCTGTTCGGTCGATATGCCCATGGGCTATTTGGTTGACCGCGCGAGACGGCGATGCTCCAGGGCGTCCACGGCGGCTATCACCGCCATATTCACGATGTCGGGGACTTCTGACAACCTTTGCAGGACATGGACCGGTCGGTCCATCCCCACAAGGATGGGCCCAATGGCCTGCGCGTCGCCGAGGCGCGCCAGCAGCTTGTACGCGATGTTGGCGGCGTTCAAGTCTGGGAAAATCAACACGTTAGCCGGGCCGCGCAGCTTCGCGAACGGATACACCCGCGTCAGGATCCGCTCCACTACGGCAGTATCAGCCTGCATTTCCCCATCTACCTGCAGCTCGGGCTCTCGTTCGTGCAACATGGCGACCGCCTGTTGCACCTTGGTTGCAGCGGGATGTTTCACCGAGCCGAAGTTCGAGAACGACAGCATCGCGATGCGTGGTTCGATGCCCAGCCGCGCTACGAATCTCGCCGTCGCCGTCGCGATCTCGGCCAGGGTCGCGGCGTCGGGCTCGATGTTCACGGTCGTGTCGGCGAAGAAGAAGGTCTGCTGGCGGAAGATCATCATGTAGATGCCGCTGACGTGCTTGCGGCCGGGCTCCACGCCGATGACCTCGAGCGCCGGGCGAATCGAGTCGGGATAGTCGATTTCCTCGCCGGCTACGAGCGCGTCGGTGCGACCCGCTCGCAGCAGCAGCAGGCCGTAGTAAATCGGGTTCAGGACGCGCTCCTTCGCTTCGCGCAGCGTGATCCCGCGCCGCCGCCGCAATTGCCACAGCTCCTGGGCCAGCTTCTCCCGGTCGGGCGCGGAGCGCGGATTCATGAGCTCGATGTCCTCGAGTGTGAGCGAGGCATCGTCCGCCTGCCGCCGGATCGCGTCGAGGTCGCCGAGCAGGATGGGGCGGGCGATGCCTTCGTCGGCGAGGATGCGTGCCGCGCGCAGGATGCGGGGATCGTCGCCTTCGGGAAAGACGATGCTGGGCGGATCCTGCTGCACGCGCGCGATGAGCCCGCGCATCACCTGCCGTTCCGGGCCGAGGCGCGCTTCGAGCTCGGCGCGATATTCTTCGACGTCGATGATACGGCCCGCGATACCCGATGCCACTGCGGCCCACGCCACCGCGGGTGCGACCCACAGCAACACGCGGGGGTCGAACGGTTTGGGGATCAGATAGTCGGGCCCGAACTTCAGCTTCTCGATGCCGTACGCGCGCGTGACCGATTCGGGGACTTCTTCTTTGGCGAGCGCCGCGAGCGCGCGGGTCGCCGCCATCTCCATTTCTTCATTGATCTGCTTAGCGCGGGCGTCGAGCGCGCCGCGGAAGATGAACGGAAATCCGAGCACGTTGTTGACCTGATTCGGAAAATCGGAACGGCCCGTTGCCACAATCGCGTCGGGCCGCGCCTTCCTTGCTTCCTCCGGCATGATCTCGGGAGTGGGATTGGCGAGGGCAAAGATCACCGGCTGCTTCGCCATCCCCTGGAGCATGTCCCCCTTCACGATGCCCGCCACCGAGAGTCCAACGAACACATCCGCGCCCTGAAGCGCCTCCGCGAGCGTGCGCGCCTTCGTCTCGACCGCGAAGCGCTGCTTGAACTCATCCAGTCCGTCGCGGCCCTTGTAGATCACGCCCTTGTGGTCGGCCATGACGATGTTTTTCCGGACGACGCCGAGTCGCACGTAGTGCTCCGCGGTGGCGATCGCCGCCGCGCCCGCGCCAGCGAACACGATCTTGACCTTGTCGATGTCCTTCTTGACGAGCAGCAACGCGTTGAGCAGGGCGGCCCCGGAAATGATCGCCGTGCCGTGCTGATCGTCGTGGAACACGGGAATCGCGAGCGTCTCGCGCAGCCGCTGCTCGATATAGAAGCAGTCGGGGGAGCGGATGTCTTCGAGGTTGATGCCGCCGACCGTCGGTTCCAGCAGCTGGCAGAAGCGGATGACATCGTCGGGATTCTCGGAGCCGACTTCCAGGTCGAACACATCGATGTCGGCAAAGGCCTTGAATAGGATGCCCTTGCCTTCCATAACTGGCTTCCCGGCCAGCGCGCCGATGTTGCCAAGGCCGAGCACCGCCGTCCCGTTGGAGACGACGGCGACGAGGTTGCCTTTGGCGGTGTAGAGGTAGGCATCCTCGGGGCGCTTGGCGATCTCCAGGCAGGGCTCCGCCACGCCGGGCGTGTAGGCCAGCGACAGGTCGCGCTGGTCCTTGAACGGCTTTGTGGGAGTGACCTGGATCTTCCCGGGCCGGCCCTGCGCGTGATAATCGAGGGCCTCCTGGCGGCGGCTCGGCGGGGCCAAGGACAGAAGTCCTTTTTGGAGAAGGGCTTATGCTAAGCGAGGGTGACGGAAGCTGTCAAGTTGGAGTCGTGCACTGTAATATGTCCCCCATGCGGAAACGCTCGGTGTGGATGCGGACGCCGCTACTGCTCCTCGCGCTGCTGCAGCTCAGCGTGCCGGCGGCTGCGGCCTGGGCCGATGCTCGGCTCGGTGAAGCGACCGGTCCGGCGCACATCGAGTCCCACTCCACCGCGTCGTGCCCTCGTGTCCACCCGGCGGATTGCGCCTTCCATCGCTTCCTCGCAGCACCCCTCGCCCGTACGACAGCGACGGTGTTTCGCATTCGCGAGGGTCAAGGGATCCGCTGGACGCCGTCCGCGATTGAACGCTCGGCGATCGCCGCACATCTCAATCTTGCCGATTCCCGCGCTCCTCCGCCGCTCTCCTGAGTAACGGCGCCGCGCATCGCGGCGACCGCAATTCCACAACTCGAGTCGACGCGCCGCTCTCCTCTCACGAGGAGTGCGTGTTCGTGGGCCTATATCAGGAGACGTCATGCATTTCCTTCCCTTGCTGGGTGCACTCTTGTCCGTCACTGCGGGCGCGCCGCTCGACCGCCCGTCAGCTCCGATCGATTTACCCGCGAGCGGCGACATCGGCGGTACGGTCACCGACAGTGCGACCGGAACGCCGCTGGCTGGCGGCGAGGTCCGAATACTTCAGGCCGGCAGTGTCATCGCGGCTACCGTGACGGACGCGTTCGGCCGCTACGTGGTCCACAACCTTCCGGAGGCAGCGTATCGCGTCGAGGTCCGTTATCTGGGATATCGCGCCCAGACACGCGACCTCTCCGTCGGTGCGACTGAAGGGTTCAGTCGCGGCGACTTCAAGCTCACGCCCTTGCCGATCAACCTCTCGGCGGTCGAGGTGGCCACGGCAGTGCCACTCGCAGTCGACACACGCACAGGGAATCAGATCTTCAAGCAGAACGACTACCACGGGGCTCCCAACAGCACGACGTCGCAACTCTTGCAGCAGTCCATCGTGGGCGCGGCCCGCGCACCGACCGGCGAAGTGCATATCCGCGGGCAGCATGCCGAATACACCTACTATGTCGACGGCGTGCCCGTGCCCTCCGGCATCTCGGGGAGCTTGAACGAGCTCTTCGATCCCCAGGTCGTGAATCAGATCGATTTTCAGACCGGCGGATGGGATGCCGAATACGGCAACAAGAACGCCGCGGTCGTCAACATCAACACCCGTATTCCCACCGGCGGCTTCCACTTCGACGTCGCAGGGTTCGGCGGCTCCTTCAAGACCGGATTCCCAGCGAAAACCGAAACGACGAACGGACAATCGCTGACGCTGAGCGCCAATTCGGGGAAGTGGGGATTCTTCGCTTCAGGATCCCGGCAGGGAAGCGATATGCGGCGCGAGCCGGTAGTGTTTGACACGGTGCACAACGCCGTGGAGAACTTCCACAACGATGGCACCGATGTCTTTGGATTCGCCAAGCTGCAGTACACCGCGACCGACCAGGATGTGGTCAACATCGAGGTGAACCGTTCGCGTACGCGTTTTGCGGTTCCCTTCGATTCAGTGGAAGGGATCATCGACGATCACCAGCAGGACGTCAACGGATTCGTGAACGTGGGGTGGCGCCACCAGCTCGGCACGGAGAACCTGGAGCTCGGCAAGGCGTCAGAGCTCTTCATCGGCACGTTCTTCCGCGATGGCAGCCTCACGTACACGCCGGGGCTCAGTGATTCGGCGACATTCACGTTCCCGGGCGACACGAATACCTACATCATCGCCGAGGATCGGAGCTTCCGGACGACGGGCGCCAAGATCGACTACACCGTGCGGGCGCACCACGGTCTCGAGTTCAAGACAGGTGTGCTGGCC
>Ga0209161_10000022_pt1 | contig 96300 bp, 98 predicted proteins | sample GraSoiAngelo_155_FD_186169 | JGI IMG/M metagenome (GOLD analysis project Ga0209161, IMG submission 186169) | Grasslands soil microbial communities from the Angelo Coastal Reserve, California, USA - 14_1009_13_30cm (SPAdes) (version 2) | ecosystem: Environmental > Terrestrial > Soil > Grasslands... | reverse complement strand
CGCCGACGTCGCCGTCGATTCGGCCGGGACCAAGGACTCGGTACGTCAGTCGATCGGGATGGTCCGCAAAGGCGGTCGCGTCGCATTCACGGGAATCCCCAAGGAGCCGTCTTCGATCGACTTCCAAAAGATCGTGCTCGAAGAGATCGATCTATACGGTGTCCGTGCGAACAGAAATACGATGGAAGAAGTCATCCCATTGATGGCGGATGGACGAATTCCAGCGGGCAAGCTGATCACGCATCATTTCAAACTCGCGGACTTCCGCGAGGCGCTGCGCACATTCAATGAGCGAATCGATGGAGCCTTGAAGGTGATCGTGGAGCCGTGATCTCGTCTGCGCGAATGGCGGGTCCTGTCCCGGGGTTGGGGGCCGCGCGCTCGCGCACCCTGGCGGCTGGCGGCCGCCCACGAGGCTCGCTCTGTTCTGAGCTGGGCGGCGGCCGCCGCCCAGGGCACCCGCGCTCGCGCGCAACCCCCTTCCCCGTGCCACCCGCCATTCCCCGCATCCGGCGTCCCCCCCTCGTGATGTCCAGATGAAAGACACGTCTGTCGGTGCGCTCATCCGTTCGCGGCGCGCTGTGCGGAAGTTCAAAGAGGGAATCGTGCCGGATGCCGACGTCAACGAGATCCTGGAGGCGGGGCGATGGGCGCCGTCGCCGGCGAATCGGCAGCCGACGAGATTCATCTGGGTGAAGAGCGCCTCGGTGAAGCGGCAGCTGCAGGAGCTCGCACGAGAGTCGAAGGAGCTCTCGTCCTACTGGGATCCGATATTTCGCCCGGATGGCACAAGCGGGCTGGTGAACGATGTCGAGAGGCCAGAGGTCATCGCGGTGATCGCTGACCCGACGAAGAGCCTCACCAACGTCCATGCCGACAACGGCTTCGAGTGGGCGGCGGCGATGGCGATCTATGCGATGTGGTTGCGGGCCTCGTCACTCGGCTACGGCGCCGTTTTCGTGCAGCACTGGATCACCGAGAAAGCGAAGCGGATCCTGAACGTGCCGCTGTCGTGGACCTTCCTGGGCACGTTCACGTTCGGACACGCGGCAGAGGCGCCGGTCGTCGATCGGCTGCCGCTCGACCAGCTGGTCTCGGTGGATCGCTTCCCCGGGCGGCCCCGTCCGTGAGGACGATTTTGCGAAGCGATAAGACATCCTCGGCTCCGCCCTCGACGATGCGCGCTGTGGTGTTCCGGCGCACGAATGAATTCGCCGTCGAGGCGATCCCGATCCCGGAGGCTGGACATGGTGATGTGCTCGTGCGCGTGCGGGCCTCGATGATCTGCGCGACCGATCAGAAGATCCTCGCGGGGCGGTTCCCGGCGGTCCGTTTTCCACACGTCCCCGGCCACGAGTTCTCGGGCGAGATCGTCGCCAGCGATCATCCGTCGTGGCCGACCGGCACGCGCGTGGGGGTCGAGGTCCACGTCGGGTGTGGAACGTGCGAACGCTGCCGCGAGGGCATGTACACGCTGTGCCAGAACTACGGGAAGCGCGAAACGGGCCACGCCCACATCGGGTTCACCGTCCCCGGTGGACTCGCGGAGTACGTGGCTGTTCCGGTCGGGGCCCTACATGCCCTGCCCGAGGAGGTCTCGTTCGATGAGGGCGCGTGGACCGACAACCTGGGTATCGCACTATCGGCGCTCGAGCGCGGGCGCCTGGCGGGCGGGGAGCGTGTGATCGTCATCGGCCCGGGCGCGATCGGTCTCTGCGCCGCGCAGCTCGCCCGCGCCCTCGGTGCCGACCGCGTCGTCCTCGTCGGGCGCGGAGACCGGCTTGGGCGCGCGCGCGACTACGCCGACGAGACCTTCACGCCAGATCGTTCCGCATCACTCAAGACGACCGCGGACCTGGTGGTCGAGTTCGCGGGCACCGCCGAGGCGGCGCGCGACGCGATCACCTTCGCGCGGCGCGGCGGCCGCGTCGTCTTGGGTGGAGCGACCGGGACCGGCGTCGAGCTGTCCGGGATCGACCTGTCGACGATCGTTCGAGGAAATCTCGACGTTCTGGGCTCGCTCGCGAACCCGAAAGGGGTATCCGGTCGTGCACTCTCGCTCCTGGCCCAAGGCAAAGTGCGCGTGCTCGACCTCATCACGCACCGTTTCCCTCTGGCCGCGTTCGACGAGGCCTGGCGAACGTTCGCCGAGCGGCGCGAAGGCGCGATCCGCGTCATGCTGACTCCATAGATGACCACCGCAGAGAAAATCGATCGGAAGACCGCCCTCGATCTCTACCGCGTCATGCGCACGATCCGCTCGTTCGAGGAGCGGTCGATGCAGCTCTTTGGTGAGAACAAGATCTGGGGGACGATCCACAGCTACGCCGGCGAGGAGGCGATCGCGGCGGGAGTTTGCGCGAACCTGCGGGACGACGACTGGATCACCTCGACCCACCGCGGACACGGACACTGCATCGCGAAAGGCGCCGACCTTGGGCGCATGTTCGCGGAGCTCCTCGGTCGTGAGACCGGCTATTGCCGCGGGCGCGGCGGCTCGATGCATATCGCCGACACGGCGAAGGGGAATCTCGGAGCGAACGGCATCGTCGGTGGCGGGATCCCGATCGCAACCGGCGCTGCGCTCACCGCGAAGCAGCTCGGCACCGACCAGGTCGCGGTCTCTTTCTTTGGCGACGGCGCGGCGAACCAGGGAACGTTCCACGAGTCGCTCAACCTGGCCGCGATCTGGAAGCTCCCGGCGGTCTACGTGTGCGAGAACAACCAGTACGCCGAGAGCCTGCCGGTGAAGCGCGCCTTCGCCGTCGACGACATCGCGAAACGGGCAGACGGGTACGGCATGCCGGGCGTGCACGTGGATGGTCGCGACGTGCGGGCGGTCTACGCGGCGGCGGGAGAGGCGGTGGCCCGAGCGCGCACCGGACGAGGTCCGACGCTCGTCGTCGCCGACTCATATCGCCACGAGGGCCATTACTACGGCGATCCGCGCAAGTACCAGTCGAAGGAAGAGATCGACGGCTGGCGGCGACAGTTCGACCCGCTCGCGGATGCGCGCACGTGGATCCTCGCCGACCGGCTCGCGAGCGATGCGGATCTCGATACGGTCGATCAAAACATCGCGACTGAGATAGACCGCGCGGTCGCGTGGGCCGAGGAAGCACCGCTCGCGTCGCCCATCAAGCTGCCCGATGACGTCTATGCAAGCCACTGAAGCGCGAGCTCCGGCCGCGACTCGCGAGCTCTTCTACAACGAGGCGCTCAACGAGGCGCTCCGCCTCGAGATGGAGCGAGACCAGCGAGTCATCGTGATCGGCGAGGACATCGCCGAGCACGGCGGTGCGTTCCAGGTGACCGCCGGCCTCCTCGACCGATTCGGTCCGACACGCATCCGGCAGACCCCGATCAGCGAGATCGGCATCGTCGGCGCCGCGGTGGGCGCGGCGCTCACCGGGCTGCGTCCGGTCGTCGAGCTCATGTACGTGGACTTCGCCGGCCTCGCCATGGACCAGATCGTGAATCAGGCGGCCCAGAACCGATTCATGTTCGGCGGTCAGGCGCGCGTGCCCATGGTCCTGCGGACCCAGGGGGGTTCTGGGCGAGGCAACGCCGCGCAGCACTCGAAGTCGCTGGAAGCTTGGTTTGCGCACGTCGCGGGCCTCAAGCTCGTCATGCCATCGACGCCGGCCGATGCCAAGGGGCTGCTAGCGTCATCGATACGCGACGACGATCCGGTGATCTTTCTCGAACACAAGCTCCTCTACCGCACCAAGGGCGCGGTCCCCGAGGGAGAGCATCTGGTGCCGCTCGGAAAGGCTGAGGTCAAGCGCGAAGGCCGAGATCTCACGATCGTGACCTGGTCACGCGAGGTCCTATTCGCGCTCGACGCCTCGGCGCAGCTCGCCTCGGACGGGATCGAAGCTGAAGTGGTCGACGTGCGAACTCTGGTGCCGCTCGACAAGGACTTAATCCTTGCGTCCGTCCGCAAGACGCATCGCGTTCTCGTCGTCCACGAGGCCATCAGGCGAGGCGGATACGGCGCCGAGGTCGCGGCGATGATCACGGAGGAGGCGTTCGACGACCTCGACGCGCCCCCGCGCCGGCTGGCTGGTCTGGAGACGCCGATCCCGTACGCGCAGCATCTAGAGAAGAGCGTTGTCCCTCAAGTCGACGACATCGTGCGCGTCGCCAAGGAGCTCGTCGTCTGAGCGTTACGCGGGTCATCCTTCCCAAGCTGGGACTCACGATGGACGAGGGGCGGATCGTCGCATGGCACAAACGTGAGGGCGATGTGGTCGCCGCCGGCGACGTCCTCTTCGAGGTCGAGACCGACAAGGCGACCATGGAGGTGGAGTCCCCGACCGCCGGGACCCTCCGCCGGATTCTCCTCGACGCCGATGCCGCAGCCCCTGTTGCGACCGTCGTGGCGCTGATCACGGACACCGCGGACGAACCGCTTCCCGCCGGAGCACTCGAGGCTGCGGCTCCGAAACCCTCTCTACGCGCCGACCCCCAGCCTCGGCCGGCTGGGGGTCCCCCCGGCGCGCGGGGTCCCTCGGAGCCGCAGCCTCTTACATCCGTCCAAGATGGTGATCGAGTTGATGGTGATCGAGTTCGCTCCTCTCCGGCCGCGCGCAAGCGTGCGCAGGAACTCGGCGTCGACATCTCGAACGTGATCGGCACGGGTCCCGGCGGTCGGGTGACGTTGGAAGATGTCGAGACAGCGACGGCCAGGACATCGCCGATCGCTCCAGCGAAGGAAGAGACGCGACAGCCGCTCTCGCGTATGCGCCGCGCCATCGGCCAGGCCATGACCCGCAGCATGCGCGAGCAGCCGCAGTTCTCGGTGTCGCGCGACGTCGACATGAGCGCGGCGAACGAGAAGCGCAAGCAGGCCGGAGCCTCCTATACCGACGCGATCGTCGCCGCCTGCGCGAAGGCGCTCGTGGACCATCCGCGTCTTCGCAGCCGGATCGAAGGAGACGCTCTCGTGACGGTTACGTCCGTCCACGTGGGCTTTGCCGTCGCGCTCGACGATGGACTTCTCGTGCCCGTGATCCGGAATGCCGATCGGAAGGGCCTCAAAGAGCTCGCGATCGAGCGCGAGCGTCTCGAGGAGCACACGCGCGTCGGGAAGCTGGCGGAGCAGGAGCTGACCGGCGCGGTGTTCACGATTTCCAACCTCGGGACGCTCGGGGTCGACCAGTTCACCGCGATCGTCAATCCCCCCGAAGCAGCGATCCTCGCGGTAGGGCGGGTCAGCGACCGCGTCATCGCACTGAACGGCGCGGCGTCCGTCCGGCCGGTCGTCACGCTGACGCTCACGGTCGACCACCGCGTCGCCGACGGTGCGACCGCCGCGCGTTTCTTATCGGATGTCGCGAACCGTCTCGAGCGCGGCGCGCTCTAGGTCGGGACGAGGAGTCGACCCGGCCGCGCGCCGGTGTGCTCGCCGTCACGCAGCACCTGCTCGCCGTTGACGAAGACGTGGATCATGCCGGTGGCGTAGTGGTGCGGGTCGGCGTACGTCGCGTGCTCGCGGATGACCCGCGGATCGAACGCGACGACGTCGGCGAAGCTGCCGCGTGCGATCCGCCCGCGGCCGCGGAGCCGAAGCCTCTCGGACGGCGCGCTCGTGAGCCGACGGATCACGTCTTCGAGTGGCGCGACGTTTTCGTCGCGGACGTAATGCCCAAGGAGCCGCGCGAACGTTCCGTACGCACGCGGGTGCGGATTCGACTTCAGGAAAACGCCCTCGGGTGCGGGCGCGGCTTCGTCTGACCCGAAGCTCATCCATGGCAGAGGGATCTGCCGCCGCACGTTGTCCTCGGAGGCCACGAAGTAGCACGCGCCGACACGGCTCTCGTCCTCGATCACGAGATCGATCGCGGTCTCTTCGGGCGAGACGCCGCGCGATCGTGCGACCTCGGCGAGCGTCTTGGCGGTCAGCGGCTTCAACCGTTCGTTCTTGAAGGAGACCAGGAGGACCCCCTCGGCGCCGCCTGCGGCGAGGTAAAGGTTTTCCCAGCCCGTTCCCGGCGCGCGCATCTCGCGGGCGACGCGTTCGCGTGCAGATGGGTCGCGCAGCCGGCGAAGCCACGCGTTGAAGCCGCCCTCCTGGACCCAGGGCGGCATCGACGCATTGAGACCGGTCGCGCCCGCGGTGTAGGTGTACATGTCCGCCGTGATGGCGAGACCTGTGGCGCGGGCCTGTTCGACCCGCTCGATCACCGCCGGCAGCTTGCCCCAATTGGCTCGCCCCGCCTGCTTCAGGTGGTAGATCTCGGCCGGCACGTGGGCGCGGCGTGCGATCTCGATGAGCTCGTCGACCGCCTCGAGGAGGCGATCGCCTTCGTTCCGGAGGTGCGAGATGTACATCCCGCCGTGCTCGCCGGCCGCTTCGCAGAGTGCGACGAGCTCGTCGGTCGACGCAAAGGTGCCGGGGGTATAGATGAGAGCCGAACCGACGCCGAAGGCTCCGTCTTTCATCGCCGAACGGACGAGAGCGCGCATACGCTCGAGCTCCGCGGCGCTCGCGGGGCGATCGTCGTAACCGATCTCGTGCACGCGGATCGTGGTCGCGCCGACGAAGGACCCGACGTTCACCGAGACACCCAGGCGGATGACGTGGTCGAGTCCCTCGCGCAGCGTGGTCCACGGCATCTCGTACTTGATGTCCGCCTGCCGCTCGATCTGGTCGCGTCGCATCTCGTCGGTCAGGGGCCCCATCGACGAGCCCTCGCCAAACACCTCGAGCGTCACGCCCTGGCGGACGTCGCTCTGGGCACGGCCGTCGGCGATGAGCGACGGGAGCGCCCACGAGAGCATGTTCACGAATCCTGGCGCGATCGCCAGGCCGGCCGCGTCTATCTCCCGCTCACCGCGATCGCGGATGCCCGGCATCACCGCGGCGATGCGATCTCCGTCTATCGCGACGTCGGCCGCGTACGGCTCGCCGCCTTCGCCGTCGTACACCGAGCCGCCGCGAAGGACGACGTCGTGCATCGCGCGGCCATACTAGGCAGCCGTGTCGAAGCCGCTCGCCGACATCGTCGACCGCTCGACCACGGACGATGACGCGCTTCGGCGGGATCTCGTCCTCGCCTGCCGGATCCTCGCCGGCGAGGGGCAAGCCGACAACATCTACGGCCACGTGAGCGCCCGGCTCCCCGGAGCGGGAATGTTCTGGATGAAGGGATCCGGCGTCGGGCTCGACGAGGTACGCGACGAACATCTCGTGCGCCTCGAAATCGGCGGCAGAGTCATCGACGGTTGGCCGCGGCGGCATGAGGAATGGCCCATCCACGCTGAAGTGCTGCGCGCGCGTCCGGACGTGAATGCCGTCGTACACACCCATCCGAAGTTCTCCATCGCGTTCGCCGCACGCGGCCTCGAGCTCCGGCCCGTCTCGCACGAGGGAAGCTATTTCTGGCCACCTGGCGTGCCGGTCTTCGCGGAGTTCACCGATCTCGTTCGCACGTCAGCGCAAGGCGATCGTGTGGCGCGCGCACTCGGCCACGCGCGCGCGGTCTTCCTCCAAAGTCACGGCGTCGTGGTCGTCGGTCCGACGATCGCAGAGGCGTGCTGCGCCGCGGTCATGCTCGAGCGTGCCGCCGAGATACAGCTGATCGCGCAGCCATCGCGCGACGCACCGATTCAGCACACGAGCGAAGACGAGGCGCTGCGAAAGAAAGCGATCTGGTATCAGGGGGCGATCCGCGCGGCCTTCGACTACCTCGCGCGCAAGCACGGCCACAGCGCCGATTGAGGGATTTCGCGTCCCGCACAAGCGAGCATGCTCTCGCCTGGCCGACCGCGCTGCAGGCGCCAGTTCCGTTACGCTCTGGCGCTGCCGATGTAGGGAGGGAGCGTGCTTCGCACAGTCGCACGCGTCGAAGAGCGGCCGTGGCTGCTCCTCGGTCTCGTATTCCTGGCCACGTGCTTCTTCGGCTTCCTCATACAAGCCGGCGGGACCGTCTGGCTCCGACTCCACGCCGACCCGATCGCCGCGAACTACCGCACCACGCTCTCGTACACGTCGGCGATCGTCGGCGACGCGATCCTGCTGCCGGTGGTCAACGTGTTCATCGTGAGCCAGCTCGTGGTTTGGCGACGCCGGCCCCGTGGACACGAGATAGCGGGGGCGATGGTCGCGAGCGCCGCGATAACGGTCTTCCTCCACCTCTATCAGGCGGCGAACCAGCTCTTGAACTGGACGATGACGCAGCCGTACCGCTGGACAGGCCTCGGGTACGAGCACGCCGCGTTCATGTTCGCCGAGATCAGCCTGGTGCTGTTCTTCTGGGGGCAGGTCGCGCTGGTGGGACGAGAGAATCCACGCGCCATCCTTTCGCACCGGGTCGCGTTCGTGATCCTCTGCGGATTGGTGTTCCTGCGGCTCGTCTTCGGCGACTACGGGTACTTCAGCTAGGAGCCGTAGAGCTTTCCCGGATTCAGGATCCCTTTCGGATCCATCAGGTCCTTGATCCGCTTCATCACGTCGAGCGCGTCGCCATGCTCGGCTCGCATGTACTGGGCCCGCACCGCTCCGGTCCCGTGCTCCCCGGTGACCGTGCCACCGACCTCGATCGCAAGCTTGTGCAAGCGGTCCGCGAGCTCATCGGCGCGCTGCACCTCGTCGGCGTCTTCGGGATCGATGAGGATCGCGGTGTGGACGTTGCCATCGCCGAAGTGGCCGTAGAAGATCACGGCGATCCGCAGCTGCTCGCCGATCTCGCGCGCCGCACGCACGGTCCGCGGGATCTCGGTCAGGGGAACGGCCAGATCCTCGCCCGCGAAGATCCGATGCTTCCCGGGATGCGCCAGCGCCGTGGCCGCTGCCATGCCGCTGCGCGCGGCCCACAGCCGCTGGATCTCCTTCTCGTCTTCCGCAAAACGGCTCACCGTCGCGCGGCGTCTCACGATCCCGTCGGTGAAGCGAACGCTCGCGCCGACCTGATCCGGCGTGCCCTCGACCTCGATCAACAGGACAGCCTCGCCGTCGGGGAGCCCGAGCTCGGGGCGCCAAAGCTGGATCGCCTCGACCGCACTCCGATCGAGAAGCTCCGCGGTGGAAGGGAGGATCCCCGCCTCGAAGAGATCATCGAGCGAGGCCACCGTGTCCTCGAGCCTCGCGTACCCTGCGAGGATGACCGCGCGTGCCGGCGGCCGGGGCTGCACGCGCAGCCGCAGCTTCGTGAAGATTCCCAGCGTCCCCTCAGAGCCGACGAACAGCTTGGTGAGGTCGATCCCACTCGAAGACTTGAGCGCTTTCGACCGCACGCCGCCGGTCGTGATGACCGACGCATCGGCGAGCACGACTTCCGCGCCGAGGACGTACGCGGAGGTCGTGCCCCAGCGGACCGCATGCGGGCCGCTCGCGTTGTTCGCAGCCATCCCGCCGATCGTGCACGCTCGACCGCTTCCCGGGTCCGGCGGAAAGAAGAGCCCTCGCTCGGCGAGAACGTTCTGGAGATCGAGGTAGACGAGCCCGGGCTCGACGATCGCTTGGAGGTTCCGCCGATCCACCTCGACGACGCGCCGCATCCTTGCGAAGGAGACGACGACGCCGCCCTCCGGCGCGATCGCTCCTCCCGTCTGACCGGTCCCGGCGCCGCGTGGGACGATCGGCACTCCGGTCTCGCTGGCGACGCGGACCGCCGCGACCACGTCCGCGACGGTCTCGGGGACGATGACCGCCTGCGGCATCCTTCGCTGGCGGAGCGACCAGAACGAAGCGTCGTATTGGTAGGGGATGAGCGTCGCTCGGTCGTCGATCACGCGATCGGCCGGTAGGACCTGGCGAAGGCGTCGTACGACGCCGGCGGACCCGACGGCCATCGTTCGTATCCTAGGCACATCGCTCTCCATCACTCGGCCGTCCGCCCAGAGGATCTGGCGACGTGCATCTCCTGCGGGCTGTGTCTCAACGACTGCCCGACCTATCGCGTGCTGGGTGAGGAAGCCGACTCGCCGCGTGGTCGCATACAGCTCATTCGCGGGCTGGTCACTTCAGCAGGAGCGCCCGATCGCCGCGCCACGGAGCATCTCGAGGCGTGTCTTGTCTGCCGCGCGTGCGAGACCGCGTGTCCATCGGGGGTGCCCTTCGGCCGGATCATGGAAGGCGTACGCGAGGACTTGCGCGCGCGATCCGGTGGGCCGGCCTGGTCCGCCGGGCGAGCCGCGCTCGACACGGTCGCGAACGCGCGAAAGCTCTCGGTCTTCACCAGCCTTACCGATCTCGCGCGGCGTCTCGGCCTCACGCGACTCGCGATGATCGTCGGAGGGCGGCTCGCATGGGCGGCGTCGCTTGCGCCAAGCCGCGAAGGAGGCGCTTTCCGAGGCATCGAGCGCGAGAACGCGGACACGGCGCTTTTCGCCGGCTGCGTGATGCGCGAGGCGTTCGGGGACACCGAGCGAGCGACGGTTCGGGTCCTCGAACACGACGGCCACATCGTGAGCACGCCGGAGGAGCAGACCTGCTGCGGCGCCCTCCACGCGCACGCGGGCGATGGCGAGCGCGCTCGCGCGCTGGCGCGCTACAACATCGACGCGTTCGCCGGCAGCGACGCGAAGATCGTGGTCAACGCCGCCGGCTGCGGGGCGCATCTCAAGGCGTACGGCGACCTTCTGGAGGCCGATCCCGCGTGGGCGGAGCGCGCGAAGACGTTCGCTGCGCGGATTCGCGACCTGACGGAGGTCTTGCGCCCGCGGCCCATGCGTAGCGCACGGCCGCTGCGGGTGGTCTATCAGGACGCCTGCCATCTCGCCCACGGGCAACGGATCCGGGCGCAGCCGCGGGCGCTACTGCGAGCGATAGAAGGGGTCGCCCTCGTCGAGATCGCGGATCCCGAGCGCTGCTGCGGCAGCGCCGGCATCTACAACCTCTCGCACCCGGAGATCTCGCGCGCGCTTCAGCGCGACAAGGTGCGCGCGATCATCGACGCGAGACCAGACGTGGTGGTTAGCGCGAATCCCGGGTGCATCTTGCAGATCGCCGCTGGCTTACGTGCCGCATCCTCAGGTATTCGCGTCGTGCATCTCGCTCGTTTCCTGGGCGAGATGGCCGACGGTTTCGGTAGCAGGCCCTAGCACAATCGTCAAGCCGTCGAGGCGCCGCTTCGCGTCAGCGCCCAGCGCTCATTCATGCGAAAATACATGCAGACATGAGCGTTTCTCGTTCTACCTATCGGCACCGGCTTAGCTCTGAGGATGTTCGCAAGACTCGGATCCTCATCACGAAGGACGCTTGGAAGCTCTTCCCCGGGCCCGGCGAGCGCGTCGCCTTGCGAATCGGTGCACGCCGGTTCGATGCGGAGATCAAGAGCGAGCGCTGCGAGTGCGTCCCACCCGAGCACGAGCATTACCACCTGATCTGCCCCCAGCTCAAGGGGCAGACGGGCTTCAAGAACGGCGCGCTCGTCGTGATCGCGAAGGATTCGGACGGCGGCTACCGCTTCGTGGAGGAGCGCGGCTAAACTCGGGACGTGGTGGCGACGTCGCCGACCTTCATCCTCATCCACGTCTTCGGCACGGTCCGCGATGAGATCGACCGCGGTGATCGCGGCAAGCGCACGACATCGGGCTGGCTGCGCGAGTACGTCGCCGAAACGCCGAAGCGCTTGACCGAGATCGCGTGGTTGCTCGACCACCTGACGGAGAACGGCTGGAAGGTCGTGGGCTCGCCGTACGACTGTGACGTGATGCTCCAGCGCGATATCACGCGCGACCGCGCCGAGGAAGAGATCCGTCGCGCCGAGTTCTGGGACCGCCTCGTCCAGGTCGCTTCAGCTGATGACGACGGACACGTCGTCTGGCGCGATCATCCCGAGGGAAAGCCTTCAGGTCCGCGGCGGCGCCGGCGCGTCCGCCGACCGCCGACGCGAGAGCAGGGGAGCTAGAACACCCAGGCAGCGAGAAGGCTCGGCGAGCTGAGCGGGTCTCGTGCGAGACCGGCGAGATCCGGCCGAGCGGGTGGCACGGGGGCGCGGGGTTACGCGCGAGCGGCGCGTGCCCTGGGCCGCGGCCGCCGCCCAGCCTAGAACGCCGCGGCCCGCGTGGGCGGTGGCCAGCGGCCAGGGTGCCGCTCGCGCGTGGCCCCCGACCCCCGTGACAGGCCCCGCTCGGCGGTTCCAGAGACACCGCAGATGCCACGATCGGATCGTCGGCTAGCCTTCGGCGCTAATGCCGCATCCACTCGGTGATGAATTGACGGAGCTACACGTGCATCTGGGTGGGGCGGTCGATCCTGCGGCGATGTGGGGCATCGCTCACGATCAGGGCATCAGGCTGCCGACCAAGGATTACTGGGAGTTCGTCGATCTCATCACCGTGCGCAAGCAGGCAAAGAAGTCATTCGAGGACTTTCTCGCTCTTTACCACTGGACCGAGCTGATCCAGTCGAGCCCGCTCGCAGTCGAGCAATCCGTCTACCAGGTCGTCGGCGGCGCGTACCGGGAGGCGAACATCACGGTGCTCGAGCTCCGCTACAACCCGATGAAGCGCAATCGAGGAGGCGAGCGCGACCTCGATCACATCATCATGGCCTCGATCCGCGGCCTCGATCGCGCACTGCTCGAATACCCCGTCAAGGCGGGCCTGATCTTCTGTCTCGATCGGACCTTTGACCAAACACTCAACGCGATCATCCTCGAGAAGGCCATCGCGTACCGCCATCGAGGCGTGATCGGAATCGATATCGCGGGCGGACATAATCCTGATTTCCGATACCGCGACTATGCCGCGCTATTCAAGAAGGCCCGGAAGTCCGGTCTCGGGATCACCGTGCACGCCGGGGAGGACGAGGACTGGCAGAGCGTCGACGAGGTCCTCCGATATCTTGAGCCGGATCGCATCGGGCACGGCATCCACGCCGCGCAGGATCCGGGCCTCTGCAAGCGCTTGTCGGAGCGAGGTGTGCTGCTCGAGATCTGCCCCTCGTCGAATCTCGATTCGAAGGTCGTGAAGGACGCTACCGAGCTGGGCGATTACATCAAGACCTTCAAGAGACACAAGGTCCGCTTCTCGTTCAACACCGACGGTCCGGAGATGCTCGAGACAACTCTCCGCGACGAGCTGAAGCTCGCCGTCCGCAACGGCTGGGTCACCAAGGACGAGCTGGCCGAGTGTGGCGCCTGGGCGAGAACAGCGTCTTTCATCGGTAGGAATGGCGCTTCGTGAACGTCGCCTATCCGCGCTTGCTGCTCGTGTGCGCTGCCTTCGCACTGGGCGAGACGCTGGCGTGGATGGCCGGCGCACTCGACATGGCGATGTTGGTCGGCCTCGCCTTCGGTGCGGGCGCTTACATCCTGACGCAGGACATCGGGCGCGGCGGGGGCAGTGGCGGTCAAGGCCGGTACTGGCGCGGCCGTCGGATCGACGATGACAAGCGCCGCTGGAACTAACTGACCTACTCGTACACGCCGCTTCGCGAGGCGGACCTTCCCCTGATGCGCCGCTGGTTGCTCGAGCCTCACGTGCGGCGATGGTGGGACGACGGAGTCCATGATCCGTATCCGGACGCCGAGCTGGACCATTACCGCGATGCGATCAGAGGTCTGGACCGAACCTACCGGTACGTGGCATGGCTCGGCGATCGGCCGATCGGGATGCTCCAGCACTATCTCATCGACGATCACAGCGACTACGCGCGGACGCTCGCGCTCGGTGAGCGCGCCGTCGGTGTCGACCTCTTCATCGGCGAGGCGGACCTGATCGGTCGGGGTCACGGGCCGGCCATGCTCCGTCAGTTCTTGCGCGACGTCGCCTTGCCGTTCCACGGGACCAACGTCTGCGTCATCGGACCCACGGCCGGCAACAAGAGTGCGATCCGCGCCTACGAGAAAGCCGGATTCAAGCGCTTGCGTGAGGTGCGCGTTCCCGGCGAGCCCGAGCCGGAGCTTCTGTTGCGAATGACGCGATCGGATCTCGACACTCGCGTCGACGATCGTTGAGATGCTGCACGTAGCGTGCAGCGAAAGGCGACTCGCGCATGGACGCTGCGGGCGCCATCTGTGATGATGCGGCGGTTCGCGGGAGGTCATCGTGGGCCTGCTCGAGGGAAAGCGTGCGCTCATCGTCGGCGTCGGGAACCAGCGCAGCATCGCTTGGGGGATCGCAGCGGCCTTTCAGCGGGAAGGGGCGCGGCTCGCCTTCACCTACTTGAACGAGCGTTTCAAGGACAACGTGACCAAGCTCGTCGAGACGCTGCCAGACCACGAGGAGATGCCGGTCATCGCCTGCGATGCGGCAAAAGCCGAAGACGTGGATCGCCTGATGTCGGAGATCGACGCACGCTGGAAGGGCCTCGACATCCTTATCCATTCGATCGCTTTCGCGCCGGCCGAGGATCTTCGAGGCCGCTTTCACGAGATCTCGCGCGACGGCGTACTGACCGCCGTCGACATCAGCGCCTACACCCTCGTGTCGCTTGCACGACGAGCCTTGCCGCTCTTCGAGAAAACGGGGGGCGGAGCGGTCATCGCGCTGACGTTCAACGCGGTCGAGCGTGTCGTGCCGAGCTACAACTCGATGGCGGTCGCAAAGGCCGCGCTCGAAACGTGCGTGCGCTACCTCGCCGTCGACCTCGGGCCCGCGAACGTTCGCGTCAACGCCATCTCCGCCGGGCCGCTCAAGACACTGTCGGCGAGCGCAGTGCGGGGCATCTCTCAAGCGCGCGACCTGATGGAATCCAAGGCGCCGCTCCGCCGGAACATCACTCAGGAAGAGGTCGGGAACGTCGCCGTGTTCCTCGCCTCCGAATGGGCACGCGCGGTCACTGGCGCGACGATCTTCGCTGACAACGGCTTCAACATCGTCGGGGTCAGCGACTGAACCGAAGCTCGTAACCTCCCCAGCTCCCGACCACGACGTATCCGAGCGACTCGTTCAGTCGAAGTATTCCCACGTTCGGACCCGTGGTGCTCGTGTGGATTTCGCGGTATCCATTACGGCGCGCCCAATCGTGCACGCGAAGCTTCAGCAGCCGGGCGATGCCGCGGCGGCGGTAGGCCGGCAAGACCGCGGTGATCCCGATCTCGAGCTGGTCTTCCGACGAACGCCGCACCGAGCTGCAGCCGACGAACCGGTCGCCGTCGACCGCGATGAAGTACGCGTCCGGGAGCGCTGCGGCGGCCTCGACGTTGTAGACCAGCCAGTCGACGAAGGGAGGCGCCGTGACCGGACCGAGCGTCGGCTGGTCGAGGCGCGCGACGGTGTGGAGCTGATACGCCGCGACGAGGGCGGGGTCACCGTCCCGCTCGCGCAGCTCGGCGAGGGTGCGGACCGCGACGGCGTCGCCGACGCGTGCTTCTGCCGCGCCCAGGGGCATCGGCGCGGTCGCGAGCGCGACGACCTGCTGGTACGCGCGGATGACCTCGGCGAAGCCGCGCTTCTCGATGAATGCTTGACACGCGGTCCGGTCGCCCGTCCAGAGCGCGCAAACTCGGGCATCACGCTCATCGAGCTCCGCCGCGAGGTGCTCCCAGAGAGCGGCGCCAATGCCCTGACGGCGCCGCGGCCCATCCACGCCGAGGCGAAGAAAATAGCGCCGCGGCTCGAAGCGGGTGGGCTCGTGATAGATCTCGCCGTAGCCGAGCGGCGCATTCTCCTCATCGGCCGCGACGACACGCACCTTCTCGTAATGCGCGTGGTCCCACCTGCGGTCCTCCGCTTGGAGATCGTCGACGGATAGTCGTCGCCCTTCCGCCAGGCTCTTGATCCGCGCGAACGCGGCGTAGTCGCTTTCGCCGAACGGCCGGACGCGAAAGGTCAAACGCGGAGGCCGGGGAGAACGCCGGCGTCGCGCAGCTGACGCAGGTTCGCGAGCTCTTCGCCAATCGTCGTCGTGCCGCCGTGTCCCGGATAGACGACCGTGCCCGAGGGAAGAGTCGCAAGACGCTCCAGGCTTCGCTCCATCTGGATCCGGTCGCCGCCCGGAAGATCCCACCGACCGGTGCTGCCTTTGAAGAGAACGTCGCCCGCGAACAGGATCCCTTCGGCTTCGATGTAGAAGCACGTGGAGCCTTCGGTGTGCCCAGGCGTGTGCAGCGCGACCATCTCGAGATCGACGACATAGCGGAGTGCGCCCTCGTCGAAGAGATCGTCCGCGTCGCATGGAGGGATCTCAAATGTGGACGGCGGACGCTTCGGCCCGAGCCGGTACGCATCGAGCCGATGGATGGCCAGACGCGCACGCGTCGCTTCCTTGACCGCGCCGTTGCCGAGGATGTGATCGGGATGCCCGTGGGTGTTGAGGATCTCGACGAGACGAAGGCCGTTCTCGCGGACGGCAGCGATCGCCTCGCGCTCGCCCATGCACGGATCGATGAGCAGCGCGTCGCGATGTTCGTCATGGATGACGTACATGCCGTTGTCGTAGGGCGGTACGCGCCACGCGAGGACCCGCATCTGGCGAGCGTACCCAGTACAGTTTTCGCGTGCGCGAGATCCCTGTCGAGAACACGGCGCCGCCGATCGCGGTGCGTCAGGGACGGCCCGCGCTGCTCTCGTCGCGCTATATGGTCAGCTCCTGCCACTACCTTGCGACGTTCGCGGGTGTCCGAATGTTCGAGCGTGGCGGCAACGCGATCGACGCTGGTGTCGCGGCGGGCATCGCACTCAACGTTCTGGAGCGGCATCTGACCGACTTCGGCGGGGTCGCTCCGATCGTCGTCTTCCGTCCCGGGATGCCGGCGCCGGAGACCATCGACGGTGTCGGCCACTGGCCGTCATCGCTCGACCTCGGCTCGTACCGTGCGCGGTACGGCGACGACATGCCGATCGGCGTTGCGCGCGCCGTGACGCCCGCGGCTGCCGATGCCTGGTTGACGGCGCTCGCCCGTCACGGCCGACTCTCGCTCGCGGACGTCCTTGCTCCATCGATAGAGCTCTGCGACGGATTTCCGGTCTATCCACGCCTCGCCGCGGCGATCGAGCGGCTCGAAGGGCGACTGCGCGCCTGGCCGACGAGCGCGAACGTGTTCCTCGCGAACGGTCGCCCGCCCCACGTCGGCGAGCTCCTGGTGCAAGCGGAGCTCGGCGCGCTCTTTCGTCGGCTCGTCGCGATCGAGCGCTTGAACGAGGGCCTCGGCCGCTCCGCCGCGATCATGACGGCTCGCGACGCGATCTACGAGGGTGACATCGCGCGTGCGATCGCGGCATTCATGCGCGAGGCCGGTGGCGCGATCACTGCCGACGACCTGCGCGAGCAGCGGGTCGAGATCGGTGCGCCCACGCACACCACGTACCGCGGCATCGACGTTTATGCGTGCGGCCCGTGGTCGCAGGGACCGCTTGTGCCGATGACCCTCAACCTGCTCGAGGGCTTCGACATCGCGTCATTCGGACCTGGTTCGCTTGCGTTCCTTCACCACTATGTGGAGGCGTTCAAGCTCGCGGCCGCCGATCGCGAAGGATTCTTCGGCGACCCGGATCAGGTCGACGTTCCGATCCGTGGCCTCTTGAACAAGGACTACGCCGATCGCCGCCGCGAGCTCATCCGCGAGGACCGCGCCTACCCTGAGCTGCCGGCGCCAGGCGACCCGTGGTCGTATGAGGGCCGCAGCGGCCCGGCCGGCTACCGTCCGCCGATCGCCGCAGGCGTGGGCGCGCCGGATACGTCGTTCGCATGCGCGATGGACGCCGAGGGCAACGCCTTCGCCGCCACGCCCTCTGATCCAGGCCTGGGCGCGCCGCTCGTGGGCGGTTTGGGCATCATCGTTTCCACGCGAGGCGCGCAGCTCTGGACCACAGCCGGTCATCCCTCGGCGATCGCACCGCGCAAGCGGCCGCGCCTGACGCCGAACCCGGCCTTGCTCATGAAGGATGGACGGCCATTGATGCCGTTCGGTTGTCCGGGCGAGGACGCCCAGTGTCAGGCGATGGTCCAGGTCGTCTGCAACATCGTTGACTTCGGGATGAACACGCAGGCCGCGATCGAGGCTCCGCGCGTGATCTCGCGGAGCTTCCCATGGACGTTCTTCCCGCACGCGTATGAGCCGGGCGTGCTGCAGGTCGAGGGCCGCGTCTCTCGTCAAGTGCGCGACGAGCTCGTCGAGCTTGGACACGTCGTCCGCGACCTCCCCGACTTCTCGCCCGCGACCGCGGGCGTGTGCGCGATCCGCCGCCTCGACAGCGGGACCCTCGAGGGCGGCGCGGATCCCAGACGCGAGAGCTACGCCGCGGGCTGGTGATGGACGATCGCGAGCGGAGCTGGCGTGCCGAATTCCCGATCACCGATCGCCTGATCTACCTCAACAACTGCTCGCTGACGCCTTTGCACCGCCGCGGCCGGGAGCGCGTCGAGCGTTTTGCGCGCGAGTGGACGGAGTGGGGCGGCCGAGCCTGGTACGACCATTGGATCACCGAGTACGAGGCTCTTCGGGCCGACATCGCGCGGATCCTCGGCGCTGCGAACGACGAGGTCGCCATCGAGCCGAACGTCTCCGCGGGGCTCGTCGGCATCGCGAGCACGCTGGATTACGCCAAGCGGCCGAAGGTGATCGTGTCCGACCTCGACTTCCCGACCGACGGGCACGCGTTCCTCGCCGTAAAGGACCGTGGTGCGCAGGTCGAGTTCGTGCGGAGCCCGGACCGGGTGCGCGTCCCACTGGAGCTCTTCGAGCGAACGATCGACGAGCGCACGGCGGCGGTGTGCACGGGACAGGTCTATTTCACGACTGGCTGGGTCCAGGACGTCGCCGCGCTCGCGGAGCTCTGCCACCGGAAGGGAGCGCTGCTCGTCGTTGACGCGTATCAGTCCATCGGTGCGTTGCCGTTCGACATCGCCGCGAGCGGCGTCGACTACCTCGTCGGCGGGACGCTCAAGTGGCTCATGGGCGGCCCCGGCATCGCCTTCCTCTATGGGCGTGAGAGCGTCGCGCGGCGAGCGCGCCCAAGCGCCGTCGGCTGGTGGGGCGTTCAGGATCCGTTCGCGTTCGATATCGAGCACCTCGAGTATGGGGCGGCGGCGCGGCGCTTCGAATACGGGACTCCGGCCGTGGCCGCGATCTACGCCGCGCGTGCGGGCATCGAGCTTCTCAGCGAAGTTGGCATCGAGACCGTGCGCGCGCGCCACATGTTGCTGTCGCAACGCCTCGTCGACGGCGCGCTCGCTCAAGGTTGGTCGATCCGCTGTCCGTCCGACCCGGTAGAGCGCACGCCGATCGTGACGCTCGAGCATCCCGATCCGCCTGCCGCGGTGAGCGCTCTCCGCGCCGCCGGCGTCATCTGCGATAACCGTCCCGGTCTGATACGGCTCTCGCCGCACTACTTCAATACGCTCGACGAGATGGACCGGACCCTCGCCCTGCTCGCCTCGCTGCGGGTCGCGCCAGCCGTCGTCTGAGCCAGGTCATCCATCGCGGCCGCCTCATCGCGTGGTCAATCTTTTTCGCTTGGCTCGCGATCCCGAGCTATGCGCTCCGGTTGTCGGGCCGGCTCGAAGTGTTGCCCGTCGACGCTCTCTTTCGCTACTCGACCGCCGTCGGGGCGATCGTCGTCGACGCGATACAGCTGGTGCTTGTCCTCGTCATCGCCCGCAAGCTGCCGTTCCGAGAGACCTTCGCCCTGCGTCGTCCGCCGTCGTGGTCGCGGGCTGCCGCGATCGGAGTGGTCACGATCGTCCTCGCGTACACGGTCGCCTACCTGGAGGAGCGCCTCTTTCCCGACCTGCTCCGCGAGCAGGGGATTCCGGTCTACTGGGACGGCGTCCGGGCCGCGGCATGGCTTGCGAATCTCTTCGCGATCGCCGTGTTCGCTCCGCTTTTCGAAGAGTCGCTCTTTCGCGGGCTCGGCTTCTCGCTGCTCGCGCCGTTGGGAGTGCCCGTCGCCGTATTCGTGACCGCTGTCCTGTTCACGCTCGCACACGGTGTGATCGCCGATTTCCCGGTGATCCTCGTGACCGGTCTCGGTCTGGGCTACATGCGCGCCACGACCGGAAGCCTCTTCCCGTGCATCGCCTTCCACATCTCGTTCAACGGGCTTGGGATGATCGCGTCGGCGCTCGCTGCCTTCCACTGATCCGAAGCTTCGCTACCGCGATCAAGAGGTCGCCGCCGGGATCGACGAAGTCCGGAGCTCCGGCGACCTGGCGTTCGCCGGCGAGCACGTGCGCGCGAAGGTCCTCTGCGGCGAGCAACGGATCGGCGAGATTCGCAGCATCCCGGTCGACCGCGAACTCGGACTTGATCCGTCGGCGGGTCTCGGCCCAGCGGACGATCGCGTCGCGATCGCCTTCGGGCAGCGCGGCGTAGGTCGCGACGTCGTTCAAAGCGGCGCGGTAGGGAAGCAGGCGCCGCCGCTCAGTCCCGCGTGGATGCTCGCGCGCGAGCGTGAGCTCTTTGTCGTCGATCACGTTATTCATCGTAGGCAGCCGGCCTCCGGCTATCTCGGGATCAGGAAGACGGCGACGCGGGCCACGCGGATGCCCGGGTTGTGACGAGCGCGATAGCCGCGGCGGCGAGCATGTAGAGCGGCGCGCCGAAGCTGATCAGACCGATCGAAGTGAGACCTCCGAGATCCGGAGAGCCGAGCGCGCGGAGGATGCTCGGCATGCTGAACCAGAGATAGCCAATCAAGACGACCACGGCGATCGCGGCGAATCCGCGCCATGGCCACCGGCTCCGTCTTGCCAGGACGACCCCCGCGATGATCCCGGCGATCGCGGCCTGGGCGACGATGAAAGCCGCGACGGTCGCCGCGTCCGGGTTCGTCCGCGCGGGAAGCGGTTCCGCGAACAGGATGAGGTTCGCGAGCGGCGACAACAGCGCCTGCACGAGAGCGACCACCCCCGCGGCCTCGAGCGTCCCGTTCGTGGAGGCGCTCGATCGGACGGAGCCGCGGACGAGCGCCAAGGCGAGCACGCCTCCGAGCGCGACCGGCCAGAGCATCAGCAGCTGACCGCCGACGGTGCAGCGGTCCGCGAAGAATGGCGCGCTCGCGAAGTTTGGGTCAGTGCACGTGCGCAAGAGGGTCGGCAGTCCAACGAGACGCTCGACCGCCATGACCGCGAGGTACCCCTCGGCGGCGAGCCATCCCGCGGCGCGCCAGGCGACGGCGAGGGCGAACGCCGTGGCGGCGATCGTCGCGAGGTCCGCGCCACTCGGCGGGCGTAGCTCGGTCGTACGCGGAGACGACAGAAGCAACGACGCGGCGATGCGCACGATCTCCGCGGCAAAGAACCCCGCGCCGATCCCCGCCAGGATCGCCCACCCGATCGACGTACGCCCGATCGGGATAGTCGGCCGACGTGCGCCGATGTGCCCTGCCATGTGCAGAACGTCCGCGAATTCTTCGCGGAACAAGTCGCCGAGGCCCGCGCGGTCGCTCATACGCTCGCCGCGGGTGCGCTGACCTTCCTCGCCACGGCCACATAGAGAACGACCACGGCGGCGAGGATCTCGACGAAGGGACGGAGGAAGATCATGAGCGAGAGCGGTCCGACGACGATCCGACCGTAGATCCCGACCTGGCCGAAGAACGCGGGAAGCTCAGTGAGCAGCCACGGTCCGGTCACCGCGAGGCCGATGATCCCGAGGACCATCCACTGACGTGACTCGGGCACCCGTCGCAGCAACACGACACCGCAAAGGATCCCGGCCGCGACGAGGATCACCAGACCGACGAGGCCACTCTCGAGCGATGAGGCGGCTGGAAACAGAAACGAATCGAGATTGATGAAAACCAGTTCGGTCAGCGCAAGCGCACCCAGGACCTCGAGGACCGGGTTCGCATCGCCATCACGCGGGCGGAACCAGCGCACGCAGATATACCCCAAGCCGGCGCCGAGCACGTACGGCCAGAGCCCGAGGGCGTACCCAAAGAACGAGCACGCATCAGGCGAGGGCGTGACGATCGGGGCACAGAAGCGGAGCGTCGCCGCTGTGGCGATGATGCGCACCAGCGCGACGATCCCGGCATATACCGCGAGAGCGTCGACGCCCCCGCTAACGAAAGCCGCCCCGAGGCCGGTCGCTAGACCGATCGCGACGGCTAGCCCGTCGGCGAACGACGACGGGTAGGCGCCGAAGCCGCGAAGCACCACGGCGAAGAACATCGTGACCCCCGCCGACGCCAAGGTGGCGGCGCCTGCCGCGGCGACCACCGACCAGAGCAACGATGAGCGTGCGACGATCCGCGGGTTCGGCGCGCGAGCGAGGACGGCGAGCGCGCGCGGATAGCGGGCGCGAAGCTCATTCACGACTGCCTATTCTCGCGGTATGGCTCAAGACGTAAGTGGGGTCCGCGACGTGCTCGTGCTCTCGAAGACGGTCGCGGCGAACGAGTTTCCGGTCGAGCGGCCGAGCGTGCTCGGCGTGGACCGCGAGACGGGTGCACTCCTGCGTCTCGCGCCGTTTCCCTGGAAGGGAACCGACACCGATCCGCCACTGCAGCGATGGACATGGCTCCGCGTGGCGGTGAGCCGCGACCAGCGCGATCCGCGCGCCGAGAGCGTCACGGTCGACGGGGAGGTCGAGCCGACCGCATATCTCGACGCGAAAGACGGATGGCGCTTACGGTGGCCATTCGTTCGTCCGCACCTCCGTGCGTCGGCGGAATCCATCATCGACCTTGCCCGGAGCCGGCTCGCGAGCGTGGGCTTCGTTCGTCCCGAAGGCGAGATCGACATCGTCCAGCTGCCCCTTCGTCTTCGTTTCCGCTGCGCCAGCGACGAGTGCACGTCCACGCACGACCTCGTCGTCCTCGATTGGGAGCTGAACACGCTCGCGCGTGCGACCAGGGAACGCTACGGCGCCCAATGGGCGACTCAGTTTCGCGAGTCGTGGGGCGCAGGCCTCACCGAGCGTTTCGACGTGCATCTGCTTCTCTCGGCCTACGCGCAGGCGCCGAGCAAGCTCTACATCGCCGGACTCTTCTACCCGCCCAAGAGCGCGGAGGACCAGCACGAGCACCGCCATCACGTCGCGCATCGCGCCCACGCGAGCTAGATCCTTCCGACGAGCTCCCGTGGCACGTCCTTGCGTTTCGTCCCGATCTCCGGGGGCTTTCCCTTTGGCCCGTGAGGGAAGATGCGAAGGAGCAGGTACGTGCCGGTCGTCGGATCGTCGGAGCGCTCGACGACGAGCGACGGTCCCCAGCGCGATTCGAAGGCCTCGCCGATATCCGGCTTGCGTTTCGCGAGATCGAATCCTTGTTTGTCCCACTGGAGAACGGCGTAGCCCCGCACGATCCGCTCCTCGTCGCCGCCTTCGTCGGGCCGCCAACGGTGCGGTCCTTCGTGTTCGCGCTGGCACACGGCGGGAGAGCCTGAGGTCAGCGTCACCCACTTGAACACATCGGCGTCCTTGGACTGCGCACCCTGGGGATACGCTTGCTTGTGGAGTGCCTCGCCGACGGTACAGAGGTAATAGAAGAGCATCGCGAGGAGGATAAAAGGAGAGCGATGGACGCGCGCAGGATCGTCGTTCATGGACTCCGCATCCGCGTCCTCGAAGAGGACGGCGGAGGCCGCGGCGATCCGATCGTGCTCATTCACGCTCTCGGCGGCTGGGCCGAGAACTGGCGCGCGGTGATGGCTCCACTCGCGGCCACCGGTCGGCGGGTGATCGCGCTCGACCTTCCCGGCTTCGGCGAGAGCGAGCGACCGAAACGGGTGCGGTACTTCGGGCCTGACGAGGCCTTCTATCCGGCCTTCGTGCTCGCAGCGATGGAGGCGCTCGGGATCGAGCGTGCGCATGTCGCCGGCAACTCGATGGGCGGTGCGGTTGCCTTCATGACCGCGGTGACAGCGCCCCCGCGGGTGAGCTCGCTGGTGCTGGTCGCTCCTGGTGGGCTCGGCCGGGACGTTGCGTTCTTCCTGCGCGCGTGTGCGCTTCCAGGCTTCGGCCTGCTGGCGCGGCTTCCACACGGGCGCGACGCGGCGCACGGCGTTCTGCGCAGCGGCTTTCACGACCCGACTCGGATCACCCCGGAGCTGTACGACGAGGCAATTCGCTACGGCGAGCCGTCGTTCCCCGAGTTCGTGCGCGCGCTCGCCGCGGGCGTCGGCATCCGCGGCGTCCGTCGCAGCGTCCGCGACGCGTGGATCTCGCGCGCGCCGCAGTACGGGGGACCGGCGCTGATCGTCTGGGGACGCGAGGACCGCGTTCTTCCGGTCGCTCATCTCGACGAGCTGCGCGACGTGCTCGCGCGCGCGGAGGTGCACGTGATCGAGCGCTGCGGCCACATCGCGATGGCCGAGCGGCCTGAAGAGTTCCTGCGGGTCACCCTCCCATTCCTGGCGCGAGCGGAGCAAGCGGTCGCCGCGTGACCCCCGTTCCGCCGCGGTATGGATTTGGCACCATGGAAGGTGAATGAAGACGGGCACCCGCCCCGACATCGCGGTCACCACATCCACCGCGAAGCTTCGCATCAGCGCAGACGACGTCATCGCCGATTACCGCCTCGCTGTCCGAAGCCGTGCCGCAAGCGAGCTTTCTCGGAGAGAGGTGCTCGTCGGGAAGGCGCCGTTTGGGATCTCGGGCGAGGGGAAGGAGATCGCGCAGCTCGCGATGGCGAAGGCGTTCCGTCCCGGCGACTGGCGGTCCGGCTACTACCGAGACCAGACGTTCATGTTCGCGGTGGGGCTCGCCGACATCTCGCAGTACTTCGCCCAGCTCTACGCCGATCCGGACGTCACGCGTGAGCCCAACTCGGTCGGCCGGCAGATGCTCAGTCACTTCGCGAGCCGGATCATCGACGAGAGCGGCCGGTGGAAAGACCTCCTGGCGTCCGGTCAGTCCGCATCCGACCTGTCACCGGTCGGCGCGCAGATGCCGCGCTCGGTCGGATTGGCGTGGGCGTCCAAGCTCTATCGATCGGCGACGTTCGCCGGTGTCGCGCGCGGCTTCTCGCGCAACGGCGACGAGGTGTGCTTCGCGACGATCGGCAATGCCGGCACGAGCGAGGGGGCGTTCTGGGAAAGCCTCAATGCCGCCGGCGTGCTCGCGATCCCGCTCGTGATCTCGATCTGGGACGACGGCTACGGCATCTCCGTCCCGAACGCGCTGCAGACCACGAAGGGCTCCATCTCCGCGGTGCTGCAGGGCTTCCAGCGGACCGACGGCGGCGGCGGGATAGATCTCTACACCGTCAAGGGTCACGACTACCTCGCATGCTGCGACGTATACCAGGTCGCCGTCGAGCGCTCGCGGCACGAGCACATTCCCGCGGTCGTGCACGTGACCGAAATGACTCAACCGCAGGGCCACTCGACGAGCGGTTCGCACGAGCGCTACAAATCCGCGGAGCGCCTGCGCTTCGAGACGGACTTCGATCCGATCCGCAGGATGCGCGAATGGATGCTGCGGGAGGAGCTCGTCGATGACGACACGCTCGCTGGTTACGAGCGCGCCGATCGCCGCGAGGTCGAGCGGATCCGCGAACGTGCGTACGAGGCATATCTGGCGCCGATCCACGCCGACCGCGGCCGCGCCCTCGTGGCGATCGACGCGACCCAGAGCGAGTCGGGAGTCGATCTGTCGCCGATCGCCGCGGAGCTCCGCTCGACTGACGAGCCGACGCGACGCCTCATCGCGGCGACCGCGCGGCGGGCACTCGCGGCGACGCGAGCAGACATGACAGCCCTCGACGAGACTGAACAGAGGCGTCGCACCAAGTCATCGATACCACTCGCACAGTTCGTAGAGACGTACCGCAAGCAGAGCGACGAGCTCTTCAACTCCGGCCTCTACAGCAGCTCGGCCGCGTCGCCGCTCCGCGTTCCGCAGATCGCGGCGGCGTACCCCAACGATGCCGCGACCGTGGACGGCCGGCAGGTCCTCGTGCGGTGCTTCGACGAGAACCTCGCACGCGATCCGCGCATCGTCATCCTCGGCGAGGACGTCGGAAAGCTCGGCGACGTCAACCTGGTCTTCGAGGGACTCCAGGCGAAGCACGGCGCCGATCGGATCGTGGATACCGGGATCCGGGAGGCGACCATCCTCGGCCAGGGAGTCGGCGCCGCGCTGCGTGGCTTGCGCCCGGTCGTGGACATCCAGTACGTCGATTACCTGCTCTATGCCCTCGAGGTCGCCGCGGACGATCTCGCCACGCTGCGCTGGCGGACCGGTGGCGGGCAGCAGGCACCGGTCATCATCCGGACGAAGGGCCACCGGCTCCAAGGGATCTGGCACACAGGCTCGCCGATGGCGATGATCCTCTCGACGCTCCGCGGTCTCCATGTCGCGGTGCCGCGCGATATGACGAGGGCCGCCGGCTTCTACAACACGCTGTTTCGCGGCGATGACCCTGGCATCGTGATCGAGGTCCTTGCGGGGTATCGCGTCAAGGAGCGGATGCCGGAGAACGTCGGCTCCTTCACGATCCCGCTCGGCGTCCCCGAGACGATCCGTCCTGGGCGCGACGTCACGCTCGTGACCTACGGCGCGCTCTGCCGCATCGCCCTCGGGGCCGCCGACGACCTTGCTCGCTTCGACATCGAGGCGGAGGTCATCGACGCGCAGACGCTCCTGCCGTTCGATCGCGAGCACGACATCGTCGGCTCTGTCGAACGAACGGGTGCGCTGCTCGTCGTCGATGAGGACGTGCCCGGAGGAGCTTCGGCATACATCCTTCGCGAGATCGTCGAGACGCAGGGCGCGATCGACCATCTCGATGTCGGCCCGCGCACCCTCACGGGCACCGCGAACCGGGTCGCGGTAGGAAACGACGGCGACTACTTCTCCAAGCCGAATCGCGAGGACATCTTCGAGGCGGTCTACGCGATCATGCGCGAACGCCGTCCGAATGACTTTCCGCCGCTCATGCCCTGGGGCCGCTCGTGATCAAGACGAACGTGCAAGCAGTACACGACACGCTCCTCGAGGAATTCCGTCGCGACGAGCGCTGCATCCTCCTCGGCGAAGACGTCGGGGTGCGGGGCGGGGTGTTCCGCGTCTCCGATGGCTTCATCGAGGAATTCGGCGCGGATCGCGTGATCGACACGCCGGTGGCGGAGTCGAGCATCGTCGGCATCGCGATCGGCGCGGCGATCGGCGGGCTGCGCCCGGTCGCCGAGATGCAGTTCGCCGATTTCAGCGCGCCCGCGTTCGAGCAGATCGTCAACGAAGCTGCCCGCATGCGCTACCGGTCGAATGGGGCGTACGGGGTTCCGCTCGTGATCCGGATGCCCTGGGGCGGTCCGGTGCATGGCGCGCTCTACCACTCGCAGTCGGTCGAGGCCTTCTACGCGCACGTGCCCGGCCTCAAGGTCGTGGTGCCGTCCACCCCGCGCGACATCACCGGAATGCTGCGGAGCGCCATCCGCGACCCCGACCCGGTGATCTTTCTCGAGCACAAGGCGACCTATCGGGCGGTGAAGGGCGAGGTGCCGGACGGAGATTTCACGATCCCGCTCGGCCCGGCCGAGGTCAAGCGCGAGGGCACGGACATCACCGTGTTCGCGTACGGCCTGATGCTCCATCACTCGCTCGCCGCCGCGGAGACGCTCGCCGCAGAGGGCGTGTCCGTCAACGTGGTCGACGTGCGCAGCCTTCGGCCGCTCGACGCGGCAACCATCCTCAGGGAAGCACGGAAGACTGGAAAGTGTTTGATCGTCTATGAGGACAACCGGATGTTCGGGGCGGGCGCGGAGCTCGCTGCCCTGATCGCCGAAGAAGCCTTCAGCGACCTCGACGCGCCGGTCATGCGCGTTGGCGGGCCAGAGGTGCCCGCGATGCCGTACAACAAGCCGCAGGAAGACTGGTTCATGCCTGATCCGACGAAGATCGCGGCGAAGATGCGCGAGCTCGCCGCGTACTAGGGGAAAGCGATGGCGGGTTATGAGCTGAAGATGCCCAAGCTCGGCGAATCGGTCACCGAGGGGACCATCGGCAAGTGGCTGAAGCAGCCCGGCGAGAAGGTCGACAAGTACGACCTCCTCGTCGAGGTGCAGACCGACAAGGTGAACACGGAGATCCCGTCACCGGTCGCGGGCACGCTCAAAGAGGTCAAGGTCCAAGAAGGGGAGACCGTCCCGATCGGGACGCTCCTCGCCATCTTCGATACCGCCGACGGCGAGGCGGCGGCACAACCTTCGGCGCAGCAGCCGACGGCGCTGCAGCAGGCCCAGCAAACTCGCGCGCCGGCGGCGCCGCAGCCTGAAGCGGCGCCGGCGGCACCGAAACCCTCTCAACCCTCCGGGGTCCCCCCGGCCTCCGGCCGGATCCCCACCGGGCGGGGCCCCTCGGTGCCGCCGGCTTCGCAGCCGACCGAACCAAGTACTCAGCCTTCGCGCAGCCCGGCTGCGCCGCCTCAAAGTTCGTATCTCTCCGCTGCACCTTCGGCGACGGCCGAAAGAGGCGAGGAGCGTCCCGACCTGTCCGAGGTGAGGGCGACGCCGGCGGTGCGCAAGCTGGCGAGCGAGCAGGGGATCGACATCAGCCAGGTCGAGGGGACCGGACTCGGCGGACGGGTGTCACGAAAGGATGTCGAGGATTTCATCGCGCAGCGTGCGGAGCAAAAGCAGGCGGCGGGGCGCGTGGTCCCGACGCAACCGCAGGCGCAGCTTCAGCAGACGCCCGCGCGTCAGGTGCCGGCTCCATCGCTCGCGGGCGACGAGCTCGTGCCGCTGACGCAGATGCGCCGCGCGATCGCTAACAACATGGTGCAAGCGTGGAGCGCTCCGCACGCGCACGCAGTCATGGAGGTCGACATGACCGACCTCATGCGGTACCGCGAGAAAGTGCGTCACGAGTTCCAGGAGCGGGAAGGCTTCGATCTTTCGCCGGCCGCTTTCATCGCGAAGGCGGTCGTCGAAGGCCTGCGCGCGGTTCCTCAGGTCAACTCGAGCTGGACGGATCAGGGCCTCATGCGCCACCGCGAGATCAACCTGGGCTACGCTGTCGCGCTCGGCGAAGATGGCCTCATCGTCCCAGTCATCAAAGACGCTGATGGCAAGAGCCTCGCTGGCCTCATGCGATCGATCCGCGACGTCGTCGACAGGGCGAAGGGACGCCGCTTGACGCTCGACGACCTCTCCGGCGGGACTTTCACGTTGAACAACACCGGTCCGCTGGGGACCATCGTGTCCAGTCCGATCGTCCCACCCGGGCAAGCGGCGATCCTCTCTTCGGAATCCATCAGCAAGCGTCTTGTGGTCACGAACGACGACGCGATCGCGATCCGCCAAATGATGAATATCGTGATCGGCTTCGATCACCGCGTTGTCGATGGCTCGACCGCCGCCAGCTTCCTCACGGCGGTCCGCGACTGGCTCATGACCGCGGGCACGACCGTCCCGGTGTATTAGTGGCTGAGCTCGCGCCGATCCGCTTTGAGACCCCGGGAGAGGTGGAGCGGCCGCGCTCGCGGGGACGGGGCCAGGCCAACGCCGTCGTGCCGATCGACCGCGCGCGACCCGAGTGGCTGAAGGTTCGGCTCCCAATGGGACCTGAATACGAGAAGCTGCGACGGCTCATGCGCGCGAAGGAGCTGCATACGGTCTGCGAAGAGGCTCACTGCCCGAACATGTCCGAGTGTTGGGGCGCGGGGACCGCGACCTTCATGATCCTCGGCGACACCTGTACACGATCGTGCGGGTTCTGTGCGGTCAAGACGGGTCGCCCAGGAGTCGTCGACCTCGATGAGCCGGTTCGCGTCGGCGAGGCTGTCGCCCAGATGGCCCTCGGGCATGCGGTGGTGACGAGCGTGAACCGCGACGAGCTTGCTGACGGTGGCGCCTCGCTCTTCGCCGCGACGATCCGCGAGATCCGTCGTCGATCGCCTGGCACATCGGTGGAGGTGCTAATCCCCGATTTCGAGGGAGACGCCGCCGCGCTCGATGTCGTTCTCGCTGAGCGCCCGGAGATCCTGAACCACAACGTCGAGACCGTCGAGCGTTTGTACCCCCGCGTGCGCCCGCAGGCGCGCTACGCGCGTTCGCTTGAAGTGCTCCGCCGGACCAAAGGGCGAGCGCCGGATCTCGTCTGCAAGAGCGGGATCATGGTCGGCCTCGGTGAGAGCCGCGACGAGGTCCTCCTGACCATGCGGGACATCAGGGCGCAGGGCACCGATGTCGTCACCATCGGGCAGTACCTCCGACCCTCGCCGGTGCACCTGCCGATCGAGCGGTACTGGACGCCGGCCGAGTTCCTGGAGCTCCGCGACGAGGGATTGGCGATGGGGTATCGCCACGTCGAGTCGGGGCCTCTCGTTCGTTCGTCATACCACGCCGAGCGACACGTCCCGCGGGCGGAGACACCGGTCTTGTGAGCGCGACGCTGCGCGCGACCTGGCTTGCGCGGACCGATTATTTGGACGCGTGGCGACTCCAGGAAGCCGTCGCGACGCGCGTCCGCTCCGGCGGACCCGAGCGGCTGCTTCTCCTGGAGCACGATCCGGTCTACACGATCGGGCGGCGCGGAACGATCGATCACCTGCTCGTCGCACCCGAAGTGCTTCGGCGTCGGGGTATTTCGGTCTACCGCGTCGACCGAGGTGGCGACATCACCTACCACGGGCCAGGACAGCTCGTCGGATATCCGATCACCCGTCTCGGCGAGGGAGGAGATCTTGTCGCCTACGTGCGCGCGCTCGAGCTCGGTCTGTGCGACGCGCTGGCGACGTACGGGATCGTCGGACACAGTGAGGCAGGTAAGACGGGCGTATGGGTGGATCTTCCTGACGGCCGGCCAGCGAAGATCGCGGCTATCGGGGTGCGCGTGTCGCGAGGCGTGACAACTCATGGATTTGCGCTCAATGTCTCGACCGATCTGGAGGGCTTCGACCGGATGCTCCCGTGTGGCTTCGCCCATGAGGTCGCGTCGCTCGCGCGGCTCGGGGTTATTGCGCGTGTCAGCGAGGTGGCGGAGCGTTCCGCCGTCGCGATCGCGTCTCGCCTCCGTCACGAGCTCCTATTCGAGGCGCGGATCGACCCTCCCGACGAGACCGAGATCCCGACCGACGCTCCCGTGCGGAGTGCGGCCGACCTTCTCGCGGAGGAGGTCCCCGCGTAGCTCTGGCGCCTTGCGGATCGCGCCTCCCTCAATTGCAGTAGTCGCGTCCGATGCGGGCGTATGGTCCTGGGAAGGCCGTCCCCCGGACGGGTGACCTAACGCGCTATGGAGACACGAACTGAGCGGACATAACGTTCTCCTCGGTGTGACGGTGGGAAAGGTGTTTAGCAAGCCGACGATCACGCGGACGGGCGTGGGCCAGGAGCCGATGGTCACGCTCGACGCCGCGGCCCTTACCGCCCGTATTGGCACGATCAGCCATCCGGCAAAACCTGCCGAGCCTATCTACCGCGCGATCAGCGCCCAACCCGAGAGCACGCAGCCGCGGTGGCGCAGCTATCTCCGACCGCGACCGAGCTGAACCTCAGCTGACTCGCGCACCCCGATGGTAGACACGCCACACCCGCCAAAGCACGGCCGGATCGCTGAGCGGATCGCCGTGGACGAGCAGGACATTCGCCGGGCCACCCTCTCGGATCGTTCCTGCGTCCTTCATCCCTAGGAGCTCACCCCCGATCCACGTCGCCGACGCCAACGCCTCGCATGGCTCGAGACCCGCCCGCACGAGCATCTCCACCTCCCAGGCAAGGTGTCCTGGTCGGACAGAGCCTCCGCCGAAATCGCTTCCCGTCGCGATGCGCACACCCGCGCCCTTCGCCGCGCGAACGGCGGCGAACGCTTGCTCCTGGAGCGCCTTGCTGGCCGACTTCGTTTCGGCGAAGCGTCCGCCATCGGTCTCCGCGAAACCGATGAAGCTTTCGAGCACGCTCAACGTGGGAACGAGCGCGGTGCGGCCGCTCATCCGGTGCGCGGTCGCCTGATCCACACCGAAGCCGTGTTCGATCGAGTCGACTTCGGCGGCGGCGGCGACCGCCGCGCCCTTGCCCTGCGCGTGCGCGGTGATCTTCTTGCCGCGCTCGTGCACGACCTTGACTGTTGGCGTGAGCTCGTCAACTGTGAACGTCACCTCATCGCCGGTGCGACCGGTATCGACCGCGATCTTCACGAGGTCCGCGCCGGCGTCCATCTCGGCGACCGCCGCGGCGCGAAGCTCGGCACCCGAGTCGACGAACACCACGAACGGCGGGAATTTGTCCCGACGCGCGATCCAGGTCCCGGCCGCGACGATGTCTGGTGCGTCGACGCGGCCGCGGACGGCGTCGCGGATGCGCAGGTTGAGGCGCCGCGGCGCGCCCACGTCGCGCGCGGTGAGCACACCCATCCGTGCGAGGTCGCGCGCGGCCTCATCTCCCCGCGCCAGGAGGTCGGCGTCGGGATCGCCGAACCGCGCGATCCAGTTAGCGCCGCCCAGTCCGGTGAAGTGCGCATGGCAGTCGACCAGGCCGGGAACGATCGTGGCGCCTGAAGCGTCGACCTCCTCCGCGCCGGAATGGTCGGGCGTGCCGTCGTCTGGCCCGCAGTACGCGATCGTGCCCTCGCGCATCAGGACCGAGATGCCTCGCCGGAGCGACGAGGATCGACCGTCCGCGAACGCGGCGCCGCGGAGGAGCGTGACCGCTATTTGGTCTTCCTGCCGATCGTCCTGATGAATGTCTCGACCGGGATCGCGGTGAGCGTCTCGATCTGCACCGTTCCGCGTGCGCCGAGGCCGACGGAAATGCGCGCGATGCTCTCGTTGTCTTTCGCCTCGACGATGTTGACGAAGTCGTAGCGCCCGAGCGTCGCGTACTGGGCGATGACGCGCGCGCCGAGCGCCTCGATCTCCTTGTTCACCTCTTTGATGCGCCGCGGGTTCGCTTGAAGCGTCTTCACGCCGGCCGCGGTCACTTTGGTCAGCAGGACGTATGTCGCCACGGATCTGCCTCCCGCCCCATACTCGACGCGAGCATATGCCGAGCTTCACGAGGGCCCAGGCCGAGGCCCTGCTCCCCAAAGTGCGTCCTCTCCTCGAAGATCTGCAGCGACGGAAGGCGGCCTACGACCGCCGTCCGACTGACCCGGTCGCGAAGGAGATCAACGCGTTGCTCCTCGAGATCGCCCACCTCGGCGCGGAGGTGAAGGACCCCGACAGCGGTCTCATCGACTTCCGAACGGTGCGCCGTGGTCGTGAGGTCTACCTCTGTTGGAAACTGGGTGAAGGCGATCGCATCACCTACTGGCACGACATGGAGACGGGGTTCGCCGGAAGGAAGCTGATCGAGGACTGAGCATCACGCAGCCGTGTCGCGGATCGCGACTTCCAGCGCGTCTTGTGCCTAGATTGCCGCGTCGATCCGACGAAGGTCACATGTCCCATGCCCAACCGGCCTAATGCACGCTGGACCCGCAGGGCGTTATGCAGGTGAACCGACGCGAGCCGGGCAAGGGAGGTGATGACGGCCGCGACTGTCGGTCGCGATGAGGGAGAGGGGCGGAAGGGAAACCGCCTTGCAGCGGATAGTCTCGGTACTAGCGACTCTGGCGATCATTTCGTCACCCGGACTCGTCGCCGGCGCATATGCCGTAGCACCGGACGCCACGACCTCCGCGATCACGAGCGCGACCACGGTGCTTTCGAGCGCCGCAAAGACCGTAAGCGGAACCACGACGAGCACATCCACCAGTGTCACCGCGGCTTCGACAACCGGTAACGGCGCGCCCAGTGGATCGCACTTTAATCTCAACATCATCGGCGTGCCGAAGGACAAGACCGCGGACATGAACAACAACGATGGGCACCGCATCTTCGTGCAGCTGAACGGCGGCGAGAGCGCTTCCTCTCTCAGCGGGAAGGACTTCAACCTGATGCTGAGGACCAACAAGATCTTCTTGCTGCCCGCACCAGCCGGGGAGAGCTTCCAGGTGCTCGATGCCAACGCCACGGACAGCAACGGCGCTTCGTTCCAGCTTCCGGCCGATGTCTCGATGCACTGGAAAGTATGGGCGCGCGCGCTCGGCAGGCCGGGCGGTAGCTCTGACACCACGACGTGCGCGACCGTCGCCGTGACCGACCCGCTGACTGGGGTCACAACCCAGGAGGTGGTGTGCTCTGTTGCCACGTTGACGATGACTCGAACCAAGAACGCGAAGTTCAGCAACGTCTCTACGGAGCTGCTCTTCCTCTCGATCACCGTCGACCCGACAGCCAATGCGACGCTCGCGGCGTGCCTCGAGGTCACTACGACGACGCAGGTCACCGTGTCGCTCTTCAACGGGTGCCTTCAGAACTACTTCTGGAACTACGACAACCACGGACTGAAGCTGCTTCAGCTCCGGTTCTACCCCGCGTAGTGATGAGAAGAGCCGGGCGAGCTGCCCGGCTTTGCTCTCCGTCTTAAGACCCACTTCCGAATCCCTGGTCCTATAGACACGGAGCCCGCACTTTGTCTCAGTCTCGTGGTTGGACAATCACGATCTCGCGTGGGCCGCCGGCTTCTTCGACGGCGAGGGCTGGACCAATCGCAAGCGCCGCGGCGTGCAGGCGCGCATCAATCAAGCCGGCGTCGATGGCGTGCCCGAGGTGCTGACGAAGTTCCAAGGAATCGTGGGCGTCGGCCGCATCAAGGGCCCTGTGATCGTTGAAGGCAAGAAGCCGCTCTACTGGTGGGAGGCGACGTCTCAGCGCGACATCGCGCGTGTCGCTTCGTTTATTGGTCCATGGCTTTGCCCGGTGAAGCGATCTCAGTTCGAGCGAACCCTTCGGACCTCTCTGCCGTCTGTGAGCTGGCCCGGCTCTTTCAGTGAGGAGCTTGCGTGGGCGGGTGGGTTCTTCGACGGCGAAGGCTCTACGTACTTAGAAAAGCACCGAACCCACGCGGGTCATTTCTATCCGGTGATGTACGTACCGCAGTCTGCGGACAAGGGCACCGCTGCCGAGCTCCTCCGCTTACGGGCGGCGACCGCACTCGGCAAGATCTCCGGCATTTGCCGCCCGAAATCCCGCTGGCGACCGTATCGCCGCTGGCGGGTGGTTACCCCGGCGAAAGTCCAACTCGCCCTCCACTTGCTCTGGCCTTTCATCGGTGGCCTCAAGCGGGAGCAGGCGCGTCGAACTATGCAGGTGATCCACGCGCAGCCTGACCTGGCGCGAGGCAACCCGGCGTTTGGGATCGCCGGAGCGCGCTATTGCCTCCGTGGGCACGACAAATGGAGTGCCAGGGTCCGGCCATATGTCGGCCGAGGACGCAATGGCGGCCCGAACGATCGCCGCCAGTGTCTGCAATGCTTACGCGATAACGCACGGCGCAAACGCAGAGGGACTACGTAGATATCTAGGCGACTACTTGTTGAAGTAGTTCTTGTTTATCTCGATGTAGTTCTTCCATTTATCCGGCACTGCGTCTTCGGGAAAGATCGCGCTCACGGGACACACCGACTCGCACGCACCGCAGTCGATGCACTCATCCGGATGGATGAAATACATGTTGTCTGCATCAGTTGTATATATGCAGTCCACCGGACACACATCTACACAGCTCGCGTCCTTCACATCGATGCACGGTTCGACGATCACGTACGCCATCTGCGATCAGGTTCCCCCGTCCGTCTCAATTGCCAAGGCTCGCGCTGAATTTCCAATCTATCATCGCGCATCGTGACGAGCGAAATCGCGGAGTTCCCTCTCCCGGCCGACGTTACCGATGACGAGCGAGCGACCGCGAAACGCGAGCTCGGCAAGCACGCGAGGATCGTGGGTGAGGAGCCGCGCGTGATCCGTTTCGAGGGCCGACTGATCGGCCAAACCGGACCGGTATGGCACCTCCAGTACACCCGGCTGTACGCCGTGCCGAACGGTTACCTCGTCGCCGCCCACGATCTGCATGAGGGCATCAAGGTCGTTTTCGCGACGGACCCGAAAGTGCTGCCCGACGCATTCAAGAACGAGACCGTGCGCGAGTTCCTCGAAGACGAGCTGCTCTTTCGCAAGATCACCGGGACGACGACTGAACCGGCCGGATCGCGCACCGGACGCGAGTAGCCGCGCGCGGAAAGCCGCGCGCCCGCCGAAGCGTCCACCACCCGGAGCGCCGCAGGAAACCGAGCGCGCGCGTTGCGACGATCCCGCGCCCGGCGAGCTCATCCAGGGGATCGACCAATTCAACAGAGGCGAGTTCTTCGAGCAACACGAGACCATCGAGCTGCTCTGGCGCGCGACACCCGGACCGATACGCGGGATGTATCACGGCATCCTCCAGATCGGCGTGGGATTCCATCACTGGCGCCGAGCGAACTATCACGGTGCGACCGTGCTTCTGGAGGAGGGCATCGAGCGCTTGCGGCCGTTCGCTCCGACCTGCCAGAGGGTCGACGTCGCACGGCTCATCGCCGAGGCGACCGCGGCGCGTGAACGGCTGCTCGCCCTCGGACCGAGCCGGATGAGCGACTACGACATTGCCAACGCGCCCCGCGTACATTTCGTGCGATGACCGACGGCGCGCGCTCGTGGGCCGAGCGCCTCGGCCCGATCGGCATCTGGTCGCATGACGTCGAGCGCATGCCCGCTGCGGCGGCGCGCGAATTCGCGCAGGCGATCGAGTCATGTGGCTTCCGTGCGCTCTGGCTACCGGAAAGCCTCGGCAGCAAGGAGATCTTCGCTCACGCTGGGCTGATCCTCTCGGCGACCACGCGGCTCATCGTCGCGTCAGGCATCGCGAACATCTGGGCGCGCGATCCGGTCGCAATGGCCAATGGCGCGCGCGCTCTCGTCGACGCATATCCCGAGCGCTTTCTGCTGGGGCTCGGCGTCTCACATGCGCCGATCGTGAAGACGAGAGGTAACGCCTACGCGCGGCCGGTGGAGCACATGCGCGAGTACCTGGTGGCGATGGACGCTGCGCCCTATGTCGGCCCGAAGGTCGATGCGCCGCGCGTCCTCGCCGCGCTTGGTCCGCGGATGCTGCGGTTGTCGTCGGAGCGCTCGCTCGGTGCCCATTCGTACTTCGTCCCGGTGGAGCACACGACGCTCGCCCGCAAGGAGCTCGGGGCGGCGCCGCTCCTTGCGGTGGAGCAGGCGGTCGTGCTCGCGGGTGACGCTGTCACGGCCCGCGAGGTGGGGCGGCGGCACATGAAGCGCTATCTGGACCTCGAGAACTACACGAACAATTTGCGCCGTCTCGGCTGGGGAGATCGCCATCTGAGTGAGGGCGGTAGCGACAAGCTCGTGGATGCGATCGTTGCCTCCCGAGACGTGACTGCGGTCGACGAGCGGGTGCGTGAGCATCGCTCGCGGGGCGCCGATCATGTCTGTCTCCAGGTCCTGCGTGTCGACATCAAGGCGCCGCCGATCGACGACATCGAGCGGGTCGCGAACGGTGTCCTCGTCTAGCGGGTCGTGCCGCCGTCCTTGCCGGTGAGGTCCACGGGCACGAAACCCGGCTGATCCCACCCGAGCTCGGAGTAGGGCGGAAGGTTGATCGCCTCCACCCCGCGCAGCTCCGGGATGTCGTCGAGCAGCGCCCGTTCGATACCGCTCTTGAGCTGAAGCGACGCCACAAGACGGTTCGGGCGGGGCCTGGTCAGCGAAAGTCGGATCCGCGCGATGCCGTCCTGAATGTCGACGAGCTCGATCGCGGCGCCGGATCTGGCGAGATAGGTACTCATCTCGCCGACCCTGGTCGCCACCTTGTCTTTAAGGTCAGGCATCGCGAGCGAGCATAGGGAAACCGCCGATCACCGCGAGCATGTCGGTCCACAGCCGCGCGACCGTCTCGGGGGCGTACCCGCCGCCGCCAAGCAGCACGAGAGCGCCGCCGCAGATCTCGTGCGCCAGCGCATGACACAGCTCGGCCGCAACCGAATAGGCCCGGTCGCTGAGCTCGAGGTGTGCGAACGGGTCATCCGCGTGTCCGTCCGTGCCGAATTGCACGATGAGGATCTCCGGGTGGTACTCCCGGACGCGGCGAAGCCCGGCATCGAGCGCTGCAAGGAACGCCCCGTCGCCGGTGCCTCGCGCGAGCGGGAGATTGACGGTGTGCCCTGCGCCCTTGCCCCCTCCGCGCTCGTCCGCCGCGCCCGTTCCTGGAAAGAAACGGCCGTCGTATTCGTGGAGCGAGACGACGAGCACGTCCTCTTCCCAGAAGATCGCCTGCGTGCCGTCGCCGTGATGAGCGTCGATATCGAGGACCGCGATACGGCGGACGCCGTGGTCCCTCAGATCCCGCACCGCGACGGCGATGTCATTGAGAAGGCAGAACCCCGAGGCGCGGTCAGGATGCGCGTGGTGGAGACCGCCGGCCGGATTGAAAACGTGCATGGCGCGGTCGCTGGCGACGAGCCGGCTCGCGAGGACCGTACCGCCGACGGCGAGCGCGGCACGCTCGAGCATTCCGCGGTACGCGGGGGTCTGTCGGCCGTCGACCAGACCGTCGCCACGGCCGTCCAGCTCGCGGAGGAAGCCGAGATAGGTGCCGGTGTGGACCGTCGCGAGCTCGTCGATGCTCGCTTCGGGAGCCAGGAACAGTCGAAGACCGGTGGAGAAGAATCCCGCATCAGCGAACGAGGCGACGGCACGGGCGTACCGGGACCACGACGCCCGTCTGGGAACGAAGCCGCGACCAGCGAAGCGATCGTGCCACACGAGACCGACGCTGCCGCTCATCGTTTGGCAGGATAGGCGCGATGTGCCATCCGTCCGGATCGCGGCCGCCGGACCTACCTGCCGAGCTTCTTCGACCAATCTCCGGCGGCGCGGCCGGCGAGGACGCGATGCTCGTCAGTGCGGATGGGACGCGTTTCCGCGGGTATCTCGCACGGGCCGATGACGGCGACGCCGGAGTCGTCATCAATCCCGATGTCCGCGGACTCCACCCCTTCTACGAGGAGCTTGCCGAGCGCTTTGCCTCCGCGGGCGTGAACGCGATCGCGTTCGACTACTTCGGACGCTCCGCGGGGACCGACCGGCGCGCGGACGCCTTCGAATACATGCCGCACGTTCGCGAGACCAGGCCGCAGACCGTCTACGCCGACATCGCCGCGACCCGCGCGCATCTCGAGAGGCAAACAGGGGCGAGACGCATCTTCGTGCTCGGCTTCTGCTTTGGCGGGAGGCTGGCGTTCCTTCAGTCCGCGGAGCTGTCCGGGGTCGCGGGCGTGATCGGTTTCTACGGACGCCTCGGCAAGCGCGAGAACGAGACCTGGCCCACGCCCGCGGAAGAGGCGAAGCGGATGCGCGCTCCCGTCCTCGGGCTTTTCGGCGGCGATGATCCGTCGATCCCGCCGGCGGACGTCGCCGCCTTTGACCGCGCCCTCTCGGAGACCAACGTGCGGCACCACCTGGAGACATATCCGGGGGCGCCGCATTCCTTCTTCGATCGCACCTTCAGGGAGCACCAGGCGGCATGCGAGGACGCATGGCGGCGAGCGCTCGGCTTCATCCGGACCGGCGATCCTTCGAAGGCCGCCTGAGTCGCCGAGACCGTGACCGGCGATACGGAAGTGCCGGCGCGACCTGATCTACTGTCAGCTCCTATGCGGCTCGTCGGACTCTTTCTCGTCGGCACGATCGCATTCGTTGCCATCACGTACTTCGAGCAGGTGCCGGTGCTTGGTTGGTCGGGGGTGTTCATCTCGATCGCGGCGTGGCTCGCGCTCGGCCGCGCCGCCGCGCGCGACGGCGCCGCGGCGTTCGTGAGCTCGGCCGTGCTCGGCGGATGGACCGGCCTCGTCGGTGCTTTCAGCGCGTGGGCTTTCCAGACCGGCAACCTCTTCGGCCTCGGCACGCCGGGTTTCGAGCGGCTCGGCGCCGGCTTCGGTTTCCTCGGGGCGACACTGGGTCTTCTCTACTGGCCGCTCCTTGGTGCGGTGGTCTGCTTCGCCGCCGCGACCCTCTCCCTTGGACGTCGACTGGCCTAGCGGCGCGAGAGGCAAAACACCGCGTGACGCCGAGGGTCCTGTCTCGGGCTCGGGGTCGCGCCCTCGCCGCACCCACCCCACGCCGCCCTTTGTGTTGGTAGCCCGTCGCACCTGGCGGCGTGGGCCCCGGGGCGCGGCTCGTACGCGACCCGCTCGCCCGCGCCACCCTCGGCTTCGTGCCGATGCTCGTCGGAGCTGTGTTAAGAGACGCGGCGCCGCTTGTGCGAGACGTAGTCCACGAGAACGTACTCACCAAGATGCTCCGGCTCGACGTAAAAGGCGCGGCCATTGTTGATCTTCGACATCTGGTTCACGAAGTCCACCAGATAGTGTCCGCGCGCGAGCATGAACGTGTTGATGGTGATGCTCTCGCGCGTGCAGCGCACGACCTCGCGAAGCGTCTCCTCGAAGGTCTTCTTCGTCGGCGGATAAGAGAAGCGCGGGCGGGTATCGCCCGCTTCGAAATGGGCGGTTGGCTCGCCGTCGGTGATGAGGATGATCTGCTTGTTCTTCCCGCGTGATCGGGCGAGGAGAGTGCGCGCGGTCTCGAACGCGTGCTGCATGTTCGTCCCGTAGACGTACTCGTTCCAGGTCAGGCGCGGGAGATCGGTGGGCTTGAGCTGCGTCGCCCAGGCCGAGAACCCGATGATGTAGAGGTCGTCCTTCGGGAACGTCGATCGGATCAGCGAGTCGAGGGCGAGGGTGACCTTCTTCGCGGCCAGAAAGCACCCGCGAAAGAGCATCGAACGTGAGACGTCCACGAGGATCGCGGTCGCCGACTGAGTGATGAGCTCGGTGCGGTAGACGTCGAAGTCCTCCGCCGCGAGCTTCACCGGCACGTGGGCGCCGCTTCTGATCACCGCGTTGCGTACGGTGCCGGGCAGGTCGAGGAGAAACGGATCGCCGAACTCGTAGGTCTTGAGCTCGTCGGTGGGATCGCCCCCGCGGCCGCGCGCCTTAGCGCGGTGGCTGCCAAAGGCGTCGCGCTTCAGTGTTGCGAAGATCTCCTCGAGCGAGCGCTGACCGATCTTTCGGATGCCGCGGGGCGTGAGCTCGTAGCGATCGCCGTCCTTGCGGATCAGTCCGGCCTCCTCGAGCAGCTCTGTCATGCGGCGGAGCTCCTCGAGCGCTTGCCGCGCCGACGGACCGGCGAGCTTCTCGACCTGCTCCCGGTCGAGGTCGGCGAGGTCCTCGGAGTTTCGGGCGGAACGGACGATGTCTTCCATGTCCGAAAGCTGGTTCATCTCGTCCATGACCGCGAGCGCCTCCGCGAGCGTAAGTGGTTCGTCGCCGGAGAGCTGGTGCTCGTAGGCGCCGCCGGGCATGAGCTGGCCGAGGGTCTCGGCCAGCTGGTCCATCGCCTCCTGGAGACCTGGGTCGTTGAAGGCTGCGCCAAGCAGCTCGTCGAGCTGAGACTGCATATCCGCTGACATGGACGACCACAGCGAGCGCATCGCCGCCATTCCCTGCGCGAGCTGCTTCAGGAGCTCGTCCCAGCTCTTCGCGCCGCCGGCAAGCTCGGGGTACTGGCGCTGGAAGGCCTCGAAGTCTGGCTCGCCGCCCTCCATGCGCTCGCGAAGAGCCCGGTTGAGGTCGCGGATCATCTGTCGCGTGCGCTCGAGCTGCTCCGGCGTGAGGTTCTGGAGTGCATCGCGCATGTTCTTGAAGTACGAGCCGAGCACCTGCTGCTGCAGGTCCTTCAAGAGCTCCTGGTACTTTTCGGCGGCCTTTGGCTCGACGAATTCGTAATCCTTGAGCGCGCGCACGGCGCGGCCAAAGTCGTCGGGAAGCGCGTCGAGCTGTTCCATGCGCTCCGCGGCGAGCTTTTCCATGGCCGCCTTCAGCTGCTCGTTCGGAGCGGGCGCCAAGCGGCGGCGATCGAGACCCTCGCGCTCGAGGCGCTTGACCTCCTCGAGCTTGGCTTTGAGCTCGTCGAAGGTCTTCGAAAGGTCGTGGCGCTGCGCTCGGCGCTGCTTCGCCGTGCGGAGGCGCTCGAGGAGATCGCGCAGCCCTTCCATGCGACCGGGGATGCCCCACCGCGAAAGGCGCGCCATCGCGTCTTCGAGATCGCCGCCCGAGAGCAGCTCATCGGACATGGCTCCGAGAAGCTCCTGCGCCTCGAGCGCATCGAGGCGTTGGGTCCCGTCCCAGTGCCGGTAGCGGACCTCGCCGAAGGGGTCGGAGAAGCCAGGCGGCTCGTTCGGAGCCGGGTCGGCCACGCTCAGGCCCTGAACGTGGAGCGCGTCTCGCCGCGCTCCTTGTTCAGCTTCCGGTTCAGATGGAGACCCTCGAGCACGAACTCCACCGCTGCCGCGATCGCCGCCGGATTGCCGGTCGCGCCGAGCTTCGCCACGGCGCCCTTCATCCCCGGGATCTGGAGCGCCTGCTTCACGTACTCCTGGCTCGCGAGGGTAGGAGACACGTGCATGGTCGCGCCCCGCTGAAACGCGGCGAGCAGCGAGTCGAACTCGACGAGCGAGAACATGCGGTTGAATACGTTCAGGACCGCGCGCTGCACGAGCCGCTCGATGACCCGCTCCTCGGAGATCTCGCCAACCGACTCCAGCTCGATCTTGCCCGCGGTCGACGCGACGACCGCTGGGAGGTCGCTGATGCGAGGCACGACGCTCGTCTCGCCATTACGCAGCGACCGCTTGAGTGCGGCGGACACGAGATTCTCGTAGTTCGCGACGGTGACGCGGACCGAGACGCCCGAGCGCTGCGAGATGTCAGGCGATCGTCGCGCGAGCTGGCTGATCTCCGCGAGCACCTCTTTCATGTAGGCAGGCACCAGCGTGGTGATGCCCTCGTCGATGAAGGCCACGCGCTCTTGCTCGGTGATCGCGACTTCGGTGGCGATCTCCTTCGGGTAGTGCGTCCGGATCTGCGAGCCAAACCGGTCTTTGAGGGGAGTGATGATCCGACCGCGGTTCGTGTAGTCCTCAGGGTTCGCCGACGCGACGACGAACAGGTCGAGTGGCAGCCGCACCTTGTAGCCGCGGATCTGGACGTCGCGCTCCTCCATGACGTTCAGGAGACCGACCTGCACGCGCTCGGCGAGGTCGGGCAGCTCGTTGAGCGCGAAGATGCCGCGATGGGTCCGCGGGACCAGTCCGTAGTGAATGGTGAGCTCGTCGGAGAGGTAGCGGCCCTCGGCGACCTTGATCGGATCGACCTCGCCGATGAGATCGGCGATCGAAATGTCGGGGGTCGCGAGCTTCTCGCTGTAGCGGCGGTCCGGCGTCAGCCATACGATCTCGACCGCGTCACCGTCGTTGGCGATGCGGTACTTGCACGCGGCGCAGATCGGTGCGAAGGGGTCGTCGTTAATCTCGCAGCCGGCGATCGCCGGGACCGCCGCATCCAGGAGCTCGATGAGCTGGCGCGCGATCCGTGTCTTCGCTTGACCTCGCTCGCCCAGCAGGATGATGTCCTGCCCGCTGAGGACGGCATTTTCGATCTGCGGGATGACGGTCGCGTCGTAGCCGACGATGCCGCCGAAGATCGGCTTCTTCACGCCTAGCGCGGCGATGAGGTTGCCGCGAAGCTCCTCCTTGACGGTCTTCGGCCGGTAGTCGGTGTCGCGCAGGCCGCCGATCGTGTTCGGTTGGGTCATCAGGTCGGATCTCCTCGCATCTCGAGTGGAACGCTCTCTCCACGGTACTCGGCCAGCGCGGCGCGGACCGCGGGAATGTCGCGCAGTTCTCGTTCGCTAAGACCTTCGAGAAAGTCGGTGAGCCGTTCGAGCTGAGCGGCGTTGGCGTCCTTGTCCGGTCCACAGCGGCACAGCGCGGCGAGCTCGGCCTCCTCGTCGTGACCGTGCTCGTCCGATCGTTCGTCGTGCGCCACGAGCGGTACGAGGCGCACGGACGATCCACCGCGGGGCTGAAGGCTGTGGACCGAGACGACCCGGCGCTGGTATCCGCCACGCATCGTCGCGTAGACGCGCATGACCATGAGCAAGTCGACGCGCGCGAGATCCGATGCCGCGACGCCGAGCTCGCCGGTCAGCTGAGCGACGGCCTCTTCGGCGCTGTCCGCATGCAACGTCGACCCGAGGGCGTAGCCCTGGCGCAGCGTCTCGAACACACGGACCGCCTTGGGGCCCCAGAGATAGACCGGCAAGTGCGAGCTCAGCTCGTTGCCGAGAAGGAGCGTCTGATCGGGACGCGTTTGCTTCAAGTAGTCGAACGTCTCCACCCACCCGCGCAAGAAGATGCGCCGGACACGGTTGGGAAGGAAATCGAGGAAGGCGGTGAGCGTCGTCGTCTTTCCGGAGTGCGGTTGCTCAGCGGCGATGAGCATCGAGCCGTGCGCGTTCAGCACCATTCCGCACAGCGCGACGGTGCGCGCATCCATGTTCCGTGCTTCGAGGAGCTCGATGATCGACATGGGGATCGGCGGCTCCCAGTTCCATCCCCACCAACCCACAGGCACGTCGTAGTCGCGCGGCGACAACGGATGCTCGACGAGCGTTCCACGACGATGTTGCATGCTTTCGGGCTCGTCGCCGAGCCTAGCACGCTATCCTCCGCACTCCGGTGACTGAGGAGAAGCACACGATCGACGAGCGGAACATCGACGATCCATCACGTCTCGCTGATGAGGCGCGCGAGAATGTAGAGAAGGCCGCGATAGAGCTGCGCGCGTCGCGCGTGCCGATCGAGACCGAGCCGCCCACAGTGTTTCGTCCATCGTGAATGCGAGCGACATACGGTTCGCGACCATTCGCGAGCTCGCAGCCGGACTCCGTAAGCGCCGCTTCTCGGCGGTAGAGCTCGCGCAGTGCGCGCTCGAGCTTCTGGAGCGCGTTGGGCCGCACTACAACGCGGTCGCGGCGCTCATGCCAGAGCGCGCTCTCGCGGAGGCCAAGCGCGCGGACGCGGCACTGAAACGCGGGCAAGCGATGGCCGGGACCCGCGACAAGCCATTGCTCGGCATCCCGTACGGGGCGAAGGATCTACTTGCGGCCCGCGGTGCGCCGACGACGTGGGGGGCGCCGCCATATCGCGACCAGGTCTTCGGCGAGGACGCAACCGTCGTCGAGCGGCTCCGGAGGGCCGGCGCGGTCCTGGCGGCGAAGCTCGCGATGGTGGAGCTCGCCGGCGGCGGTGGCTACCGCTACCCGAGCGCGTCCCTGCAGGGACCAGGCCGCAATCCGTGGAACCGCGAGCGGTGGTCGGGCGGGTCGTCGAGCGGGTCAGGCGCCGGAGTCGGCGCCGGCATCGTGCCGTTTGCGATCGGTTCGGAGACCTCGGGCTCGATCGGGACACCGTCGGCCTACTGCGGCGTGACCGGGCTGCGACCGACCTACGGCCTCGTGCCGCGTCGCGGCGCGATGGCCCTCTCCTGGACCCTCGACAAGCTCGGTCCGATGGCCCGGACCGCCGACGACTGCGCGACCGTGCTCGAGGCGATCGCTGGTCCGGATGCCGGCGATCTCACCTCGAGCGATCGACGGTTCCGTCCGCTTTCGGCCGCCGCGGCGCGTGCGGCGGTGAAGAAGGCGCGCGTGGGCTTCGCCGAGGAAGATGTCGCCGATCACGCTTCGCCTGAGGCGAAAGCGGCGCTGGAGAAAGGCGTCGCACAGTTTCGCAAGGTCGCCGGCGGGTTCGCCCGTGCCACGCTGCCGGCCATGCCGTTCGGCCCGATGGTCCAGAGCGTGTACGGTGCGGAAGGGGCCGAGATCTTCGCCGAGCTGATCGAAGGGCCGCGCTTCGAGGAGCTCGTCGACGCACGGCAGAAGTCGGGCCTACGAGCGGCGCTCGATATCAGGGCGCGCGACTACCTTCACGCGATGCGGCTACGCACGATGCTCATTGCCGCTTTCGCGGGAATCTTTCAGAAGGTCGACGTGATCCTCTCGGTGGGCCGGGCGTTGACGGCTACGCCCATCACCCAGCGACTCGACTCGCCGCCCACGGCCGGTGGCGCGGTCGCTCAGCCAGCCAAACGTCCGGGGAATCTCGGGCTTATCCCGGCGGGCAATCTCGCGGGACTGCCCGCGGTCTTCTTTCCCTGCGGCTTCGGGACCGATGGCTTGCCGGTCGGCCTGCAGCTCGTCGGCCCGCCGTTCAGCGAGGCGCTGCTCGTCGCACTCGCATCCGCGTACCAGCGCGAGACCGATCACCACGTTCGGCGGCCGAAGGACGGACTCGAGGGCTCCTAGCCGGCGTCAAAGCGTCGTCGCGATCGGGGCGAGCGCCGCGATCTGATCGCGCTCGGTCCCGAACGGCTGGAACATGATGTTGGCGTGCGCGATCCCCTTCGCGGCATAAGCCGCGAGCGTCGCGCGCGCTTCGTCGGCGATCCCACGCACGAGCCCGGGCCGCGAGCCAACGAACGACTTACGGTCCATCTTCGCGCGCGCGGCGAGCACGTCGAGCCGGGCATCTGCCTCGGCGCGCGTCTTCCCGACGCACGCGATGAGGAACGTGCTCCGGAGAAGGGTCTTCGGCTCGCGCTTTACGGCCCGACACGCTTCGTCGAGATCGCGCATGCGATCGGGGAACTCCGCCGGAGATGACGCGCTCACGTTGAGGTTGAAGGCGTGCGCAAACTTCGCCGCGGTGCGCATGACCCGCGGCTTTGACCCGCCGATCCAGATCGGGAGCGGTCGCTGCAACGGCTTTGGCGAGCAGAGCGCGCCATCGATGCGGTAGTGCTTCCCGTGGTAGGTGGCGCGGTCTTCTTTCCACATCCGCGTACAGATCTCGAGCGTCTCAGCCATCTGAGCCACACGAGTGGGCGCGTCGGGGAAGTCGTAGCCATACGCGCGATATTCGATCTCCTTCCAGCCCGCGCCGATCCCGAAGTCGAGCCTGCCGCCGCTCATGACGTCGACGCCGGCCGCGATCTTGGCGAGGAGCGCTGGGTTGCGGTAGGACTGCGCGGTCACCATCGGTCCGATCCGGATACGTTTGGTCTGGACCGCGAGCGCGGCGAGGAGGGTCCACGCCTCGAGGCAATCGGTCTGCGCCGAATCCGGCCCGAGGAAGAGGTGGTCGCTCAGCCAGAGACGCGTGAACCCGGCGGCCTCGCCGTCGTGGGCGATCGCGAGCACATCCTCGAACTTGAATCCGAACTGTGGCTCGACTTGGATCCCAAGATCCATTGCTTCGTCCCCCTCATTCGTCCTCCTCCGCGGTGAGCCGGAACATCATGTGTCGTCCGGTCACCGTCAGGGTCGCCAGCATGAATGCGGCGAAGATAGCGATCCCAATGTTCGCCGCCGGTTCGATGCCGACGACGAACGCGTTGAACGTCGCGACGAGCAGGAACCAGGCCGCGAAGGCGAGCACGGTCTCGCGGAATTGAAACGTGATCGGCCTGCGGGGAACGCGACGCGGCGGGCGCTGCTCGATCGGGAGCGCGGCCTCCGCCTGGCGGCGACGCCGCCGATCCGCCCGCATCACTTGCGCCACGTAAGCGACGCAGGCAGCAAGGACGATGACTTCGCCGATCACGTTGACCGGATGTCCGACGACGATGGAGAGCGGGATGAGGAGTAGCGCGAAGACGCCGGCGACGGTCGCGACCGTCGCGAGGAAGATCGTGACTCCGCGCTTCACCCGTCGGCGATCGCGCGGTCGAGCACCTCGAGGACGTGCAGCACCGCGATGTCCTGCCGTCCCCGGGCGCGAAGGCCCGCGTCCAGCTGGAGCATGCAGCCTGGATTGGCGGTAACGACGGCCTGCGCACCGGTGGCGAGGATCGCATCGATCTTCGGCTCGAGAAGGCGATCGGCGTATTCCGGCTGGCTCACGTTGTAATACCCGGCGCTCCCGCAGCAGACGTCGGCGTCGACCATCTCGACGAGCTCCAGTCCTTCGACCCGGCGAAGCAGCGCGCGCGGCTCGGCGCGGATGCCCTGGGCGTGCGCGAGATGACACGGGTCCTGGTAGGTGACGCGCATCGGCAGCGCTCCGAACGTCATGCCGTCCATTTGCGTGGCGAGATACTCGGTCACATCTCGGACGCGGCCGCTGAAGGTGGCGGCACGCTCCCGCCACTCGGGGTCGTCTTCGAGCAGGTGCGTGTACGTCTTGAGGTGCGCGCCGCAACCGGCCGCGTTCACCAGAACGAGATCAACGCCGGTCCGTTCGAACGCCGCGATGTTCCGCTTGGCGAGGTCCACCGCCGCGGCGCGATCGCCGGCATGCGCGTGCAGCGCGCCGCAGCACGTCTGCGCCGGGACATCGGCGATCGCGATCCGCGACCGCGCGAGCACGCGCGCGGTCGCGCTGTGGATGTCCCCGTAGGAAACCCGCATGACGCAGCCGAGCAGCAGCGCGACCCGCCCTCGCGGGTCGTCGACGGCGACCGAACGGAAGCGGGGCCGCCCGAGCGGCGGCGCAAGCTCGTCGAGTCGGCGCAGCCGAGGTGAGAGGAATCGGCGCACCAGTCGCCGGAGGCCGAGCCTGTCGGCGAGCCCCAAGAGACGCGCGGCCAGATCGACCAGCAGCGGACGGGCGGCGATATTCAGGAGAAGACCCAGGCCGAGCGGCACGGGCCGTCTCGGGGCCAGACCCGCCCGAGTCGCCTCGATCAGGCGACCATATGGGACGCCCGAAGGGCAGACCGCCTCACATGCACGACATGCGAGGCATCGGTCGAGATGCACGAGCGCCGTCGAGTCCGCGGTGTCGATCCGCCCCGCGCCGATGGCGCCCATGAGATGGAGCCGTCCGCGAGGCGACTCGGTCTCGAGATGCGTGATGCGGTAGGTCGGACACGCCTCGAGGCAGAGTCCGCAGTGGATGCATCGTTCGAGGCCTCGCAGATCGAGGGCGGCCGTCACGAAGGTAGCCGCCCAGGAGCGAGCACGCCGCGCGGATCGAACCGCGTCTTGAGCTCGCGCGCGATCGCATTCGGTATTCCCGAAGCGCCCCACGCGCCGCCGACCGCGCGCTTGTAGTCGGGGCCGGCGCGTTCGAGCACCGCGTAGCCACCCATCGCTTCAAGATCGGAGCGGATGCGACGGAACGTCGCGCGATCGATCGCCCGGAGGAGGAAGGCGGCGCCGTTCGCCGGATAGATCACCGCGTCGTACCCGACAAAGTCGAGGGCCGGCGTGCGAGCCGCTGGCCAGCCGACCCGCGCGGCCCACGTCGCGCTGACCGGCGCGCTCGCGATCACATCCCAGGCCTCGTTCGCGACGTCGCGGCACCGGACTCGTTCGCGCACGCTGCGTCCCAGGCGCCGGACGGCCGCAGCCGGGCCGGCCAAACGAATCAAAAGGGCCGCGCCGTCGCGGGAGCCGATCGCTTGCGCGGGCGCGCCGCTTGCGATCGCGAGCGCGTCGAGGGGCAAACCGGTCGTGTGGAGCTCGGTGGCGATGCGCAGCGCCTCAGGGACGGAGAGATCAGCCTGCAGCGTGGTCGTCCGCTCGGGGATCGCGGTGAGCTTCAATGTCACTTCGCATATCGCGGCGAGCGTCCCGAATGTTCCGCTCCAGAGTCGCGTGAGGTCGTAGCCCGTGACGTTCTTGACGACTTTCCCGCCCGAGCGCACGCGGGTGGCGTCGCCGAGGACCACCTTCGCGCCAAGGATCCAGTCGCGCGGATGGAAGTAGCGAAGCCGGGATGGACCGAAGGCCGCGCTCGCGATCGTCCCGCCGACCGTCGCCCGGTCGGGAGCACCCGCCTCGACCGGCCAGCGCTGCTTCGTCTGGGCGAGCGCGTCCGCGAGATCGGTGAGCGTCGTCCCAGCACGCACCGTCGCGACGAGATCGCCGGCTTCGTGCTCGATCAGGCCGCGAAGCGAGGAGAGCTCGAGGACCGTGTCGCAGCGCTCGAGGGGATCGCCGACGTCGAGCCGCGTCCGGCCCGAGGCGACGAGCACCGCTTCGCCGCGTTCATTCGCGGCACGGATCGCGTCGACCACGTGTGCTTCGGTCTCGGCGCGCACGACCTCGGCCGGCCGCAGTCCGTCGATCTCCGCTACACCCACATGCCCTCCGCGAGAGCGCGTTTCGCGCGCTCGGTCGGGATGTCCGCGCAGGCGTCGCCGCCCGGGAACACCTTTCCCGGATTCATCATCCCGTCCGGGTCGAAGGCGTCGCGGGCCCGCCGCTGCGCCTCGAGGTCCGCAGGGCCGAATACCCAGAACATGAAGTGATTCTTTTCGAGACCGATGCCGTGCTCGCCGGAGAGCGCGCCTCCCGCGTCGATCGCGAGCTTGAGGATCTCGGCGCTCGCCTCCATCACGCGCTCGATCGGTTCCTCCCGAGCGTCGAAGAGGAGGACCGGATGCAGATTGCCGTCGCCGATATGGAACATGTTCGCGATCACGTAGCCGTACCGCGCCGCGATCGCGTTCACGTCGCGGAGCACCTCCGGAAGACGCGACCGCGGGACCACGGCGTCGTGCAGGTAATTGTTCGGCTTGATCCGGGCGAGCGCGGCGTAACCGAGCTTGCGCGCCTTCCAGAGAAGCTCGCGCTCCTCGACGGACTTCGCGGAGCGGACGTCGGTCGCGCCGTGCTGCATGAGGACGCGGCCGATCGCTGCCGCCCAGCTCTCGGTCTCCTCGCGCAGTCCCTCGACCTCGACGAGGAGAAGAGCGCCGGCATCGGTAGGGAGATGGACATCGAACGCCTGATTGACCGCGCCGATCGTGACCGCGTCGAGCATCTCCATCGCAGCCGGGACGACCCCGCTCGCGATGATCGCGCTCGCCGCGCGTGCGCCGCTATCCACGTCGCTGAAGACGGCGACGAACGTTCGCACGTCCTCGGGGAGGGGGAGGAGCCGCAGCCAAATCTTCGTGACGACGCCGATCGTCCCCTCGCTACCGACGATGAACGGCACGCAGTCGTAACCGGGGAGATCCGCCACCGGACCGCCGAAGCGCGCGAGCTCGCCGCTCGGCAGCACCAGCTCGACTCCGAGCACGTGCTGCGACATCGATCCATATCGGAGCGCATGCGGCCCGCCGGCGTTGGTCGCGACGTTCCCGCCGATCGTCGAGATCCGCTGGCTCGCGGGATCGGGCGCGAAGAAGAGCCCATGCGGGCGTGCGGCGACGCTGACGGCGAGGTTCGGCACGCCAGGCTCGACGACGGCGACACGCGCGACGGGATCGATTTCGATGATCCTGCGCAGGCGAGCTGTCGTGACGACGATCGCGCCCGCGCAGGCGATCGTGCCGCCGGAGAGCCCGGTGCCGGCGCCGCGCGGCACGATCGCCACGCCCGCATCGCGAGCGGCGCGCACGATCGCGACGACCTCCTCGGCGGTGCCCGGGACCGCGACCGCCGATGGCGGATGCCGATCGAATCCCGCGTCGTACTCCCACACCAAAAGGTCGGCGGGTCGCCAGAACACGTTCTCCGCCCCACATATCTCTTCGAGCCGACGGACGAGCGAGCTTGGGGCGGTCTTCACCGGCAGGGCGACGCGGGGTGGCCCGGGGGAGTGGGGTTGGGCGCGAGCGGGGGGTGCCCTGGGCCGCGGCCGACGCCCAGGCCAGAACACCGCGGCCCGCGTGGGCGGCGGCCAGCGGCCAGGGTGCCGCTCGCGTCCGGCCCTCGACCCCGGGACAGGACCCCGCGTCGCTCACCGATGACCATCACGCGTGCTCCTCGATCCAGATCGCTCCGTCCTCGGCGTGCTCTTTTTTCCAGATGGGAACGATCGTCTTCACTTCGTCGATCGCCGCACGGGCGGCGGCGAAGGCGGCATCGCGGTGAGGGGCGGCCACGGCGACGATCACGGCGATGTCGCCGATCACGAGGTCGCCGACGCGGTGCTGCATGGCGATGCGGAGCGGGCCGTGCTCGCGCCCGAGACGCTCCGCGATCTCGCGCATCTTCGACTCGGCCATCTCCGCGTAGGCCTCGTACTCGAGGTGCAGGATCCGCTTGCCGCGGCTGCGGCTGCGGACGGTGCCGAGGAAGACCACCACGCCGCCAAAGGCATCGTCGCGGACGAGCGCGAGCGCGTCGTCGACGGAAAGCGGCGCCTCGCTCACCGCGATGGCCTCGAGGGTTCGGGCGTCCCCACCCGACACCGGGGGGATGAGCGCGACTTCGTCGCCGTCCGCGAGTGGGGTGTCGACTTCGGCGTAGTCGCGGTTTCGCGCGATCACAACCCGTCGTCCTTCCGCCACGAGCGGATGCTCGCGCAGGATCTCAGCGATCGCGTCGCGGATCCTCGCCCCCGGTGGCAGCTCCAGATCGAAATGTCCGCGTCCCGCTGCTTCGCGATACGACGCGAACAGACGAACGTGGACGCGCATCGGGCCAAGCGTACCGGAGGTGACAGAATCGCACGGGCATGGACGTCGACGCGGCACTTGGCGTCCTCCTCGCCCTGCTGCTGGTCCTGGCGAACGCGTTCTTCGTCGCGGCGGAATACGCGTTCGTGCGCGTGCGCAAGACCCAGTTGGACGAGCTCGCGCCGCGCAGCGCCCGTGCGCGCCGGGCCGCAGGCGTCGTCGAACGACTTGACGCGTACATCTCGGCTTCGCAGCTCGGCGTCACGTTGGCGTCGCTGGGTCTTGGTCTTGTCGGCGAGCCCGTTCTCGCGCGGGTGATCGAGCCACTGTTCTTCTGGCTGCGCGACGCCTCGGAAGTCGCCTTCCACGTTGTCGCATTCGTCGTCTCATTCGGGATCGTGACCTACGTCACCACGGTGGTCGGCGAGCTCGCGCCGAAGTATCTCGCGATCCAGCGTGCCCTCCCGCTCGCGCTATGGTGCGCGTACCCCCTCGATCTCTTCTTCCGGCTCATGTATCCGTTCATCGCGCTGGTCAACACGAGCGCCAACGCGCTGCTCCTTTGGGTGGGAATTCGGCCGAGCACCGAGCTGAGCGTTCACAGCGAGGAGGAGCTCAAGATGCTTGTGGCGGTCAGCACGCGCAAGGGCGTGCTTCAGGAGAGCGAGCGCGTGATCGTCGGGCGGGCGATGGAGTTCGCCGACCGCGTCGTTCGCCAGGTGATGATCCCTCGGACCGAGATCGTCGCCGTGGAGGAGGACGCGCCTATCGCGGAGCTCGTCGCGACCGCGCGGCAGCATCACTTCTCGCGTTTCCCTGTGTTCCACGACGATCTCGATCATGTCATCGGCATCGTCCACGTGAAGGATCTGGTCGGCGTGGACCGGGCATCGCACGCGAAAGCGCGGGACGTCATGCGGAAAGTGCCGATCATGCCCGAGACGATGCGCCTCGATCAGGCGCTCGCCGAGTTTCGCCGCCAGCGGGTGCGGCTCGCGGTCGTCGTGGACGAGTTCGGCGGAACCGCGGGCCTGGTCACGCTTGAGGACGTGCTCGAGCAGCTGGTGGGCGAAGTCCAAGATGAATTCGATACCGAAGCCCCCGCGTTCAAGGAAGAGACTCCGGGCACGTTCGTCGTCGACGGACTCACGTCGCTCGACGCACTGCGCGAGCGTCTTGGGCTCGCGCTTCCGGACGAGCCCTACGACACGGTCGGCGGGATGGTCTTCGGCAGGCTCGGCCGGCTCGCGGCCGTCGGCGACGCGGTCGAGGTCGAAGGCCACCGCTTCCAGGTCACCGGGATCGACGGGCGGCGTGTCGCGCAGGTGCGCGTCCAACGGGGTCGGCCACCGCGCAAGGCGGCCTGACCACTTGCAACGACTGAGTAACGGCATGCTTGGCCGCCACGCTGGCATGACAGGTGCTCATGAGGGCTCCATGGTCGACCTCCTCATGAGCGATCCTGGGATCCTCCTCTTCACCACGGTCGGCATCGTCGCGACGGCCGTATCGATCGTGCGCGACGCGCGCGATCAGAAGGCGCACTCGGACGGCCAGGACGCGAGTGGGGACGTCGTCGAGGTGCGCGCGGCCTAGTTGAGGTCTCCCACCTAGTCAGCGCTCGAAGAGCGAACGGGCGAACGACACCGCATCCTCCACGCGGCTGCCCCAGAAGGCCTGCGCCCGCGGATCCATGAGCACGAAGATGCCCATCGCCGCGAGCGTGACCGCCGCGGTCATGAGCGCGAACGCGACCGCGCTCGCACGGAAGCCGACCCGCATGGCTCGACTGTAGCGATTGAGGGGCTTCGCCCCTCAAGACCCCGTCAGGTTCGCGGACCGCTCCGAAGCCGAGCGACGAGATTGTCCAGCCGGGCGCGCGAGATCGTCAGGAACTTCGCAAGGTTCTGCCGGTCGCCTTCGGGGATGGTGCCGTGTCCGTCCTCCCCGACCGCTCGCGCCAGGTCGGCGAGAGCCTCGTTGAGCTTGCGCGTCGCCGTGATGAGGGCGTCGTCGCGCAGCGGAGGTATCGCGGGCTCCGGCCTGGCCGGCCGCTCGCCCGGGTGCAGGATCCTTTCGACTCGGTCGTGAAGTCGTATGAGCGTGAGCTGGCCGGCGATGATCTGCTTCGCGAGCGACCTGCGTCGCCGCGCGTTCTCGAGCTTCATCAGCTCGTATGCCGCCGAGAGCGTGTCGTAACGCTGGGCGACCATGTCACGCACGTCGTCGGGCGCGCTCGCGAGCCGTAGCCGGTTCTCCACGTAGCCCTTGTCCTTGCCCAGCTTCGTCGCGAGATTGCGGATCGAGTAGCCGAGCTCGCCGGTCATCTTCTTGTAGATGACCGCCTCGTCCAGCGGGGAGAGATCCTCGCGCTGAAGATTCTCGATGAGCGCGATCTCGAGCGCGGTCGCGTCGTCGAAACGTTCGACGATCGCCGGGATAGTCTCCTTGCCCGCGAGCTTCGAGGCGCGCCAGCGGCGCTCGCCGGCGATGATCTCGTAGTCATCGCCCGCGGGCCGCACGAGGATCGGTTGCAGGACGCCGTGCTCGCGGATCGAGGCGGCGAGCTCGGCGAGGGTCTCCTCGTGCCAGGTCATGCGCGGCTGAGATGGATTCGGGACCACCTTTTCGAGCGGGATATCGCGGACGGCGGTGGGCGTGCGCGCGGCGAGGAGGCTGATGATTCCGGGCTGCGCTTCGGTCTCCTGCGCGAAGATGCGCCCGCCGGCTTCGCGGAACGACTTGCGTGGGCGTGGGCTACTTGTGAGCACCGATCACCTCCTTGGCCAGGTCCACGAAGCTCTTCGCCGCATCGCTCCGTGGCTCGTAGACAGTGATCGGGACGCCAGCGGTGGGCGCCTCGCCGATCTTGACGGATTGACGGATGACCGTGTCGAAGACCTGGTGGTCGCCCAAGTCCTTGAGCGAATCGAGCATGTCGCGCGCGAGGATCGTTCGGCTGTCGTAGAAGGTCGGCAGCAGACCAAGGACCTTGAGATTCGGGTTGAGCCGCGTCTGCACCGTCTTGATGATCTTGAGTAGCGCCGCGACGCCTTTGAGTGCGTAGTACTGCGTCTGTACCGGGATGATCACGCCGTGCGCCGCGACGAGCGCGTTGAGCGTGAGCAAGCCAAGGGTCGGGGGACAGTCGATGAGGATGAAGTCGTAGCGCTCGATGATGTCGCGCCCGAGCTTGTCGCGGAGCGCCATCTCGCGGCCGATCGCGTTGAAGAGCTCGACCTCCGCCGCCGACAGCTCGAGCGTCGCTGGGGCGACGTCGACACGCTTGGTCTTCGTCGGACGGACGATGGACGCGATGGTGATGTTCGTGTCGATGAGGACGTCGGCGATGCTGCGTTCGACCGTGTTGAGGTCGATGCCGAGACCGACGGTGAGGTTCGCCTGCGGATCGAGGTCGATGCAGAGGACGTCGTGACCGAGCGAAGCGAGCGCCCCGCCGAGGTTGATGGCGCACGTGGTTTTACCCACGCCACCCTTCTGGTTCGCGATCGCGATAACCTTGCCCAACCGCGCTCTCCTCTTGCGGACCCTCGCCCTGAGTCCGCTTCGAGTTGCTGTGCTCCCCACAGCGCGCGGAAGCGCACGCGCCAACCAGCCCCACGGGCACTATAGCGGCGGTTTAGCTCACGCGATAGGTGCCGGTCAGGGCCGAGATCTGATCTCGCAGCGCCCCCGCGCCCCGCCGCGCATCGCATCCGAGCTTTCGACGCGCGATGTTGAGGTGCGCGCGGACCGATGCCTCCCTGATCCCAAGCTTGGAGCCGAGGTCCGCCCGTGAGAGCTGGGGTTCGGCGAGCCACGAGCGGACCACTTCGATCTGTCGCTCGGTCAGATCCCTCGCGCGCAGTACGTCACCGAGGACGCCCTCGGCGCGATCGGCCGACTGGACCATCTGCCGCCAGTAACCCGGAGCGACGCCGATCGTGAGCGCGAACTTGGCGACGCGGATGACCGCGGGACGGTACCACCACGGCCACGTTCGGACGTCCTGACGCACGAGTGTCTCGACCTCGCGTCGCACGATCGTCTCGGCCACCGGCAGCTCACCGGCGGCGAGCTCGACGGCGGCGAGACCGAGCGCGGCGCCACGGCGCTCGTGATGGAACTCGCATCGCTCGAACTCCCGGATCGCCAGGCGGAGGTCGTGCGCCGCTTCGTCGAACCGTCCCTGCGCATAGAACACGACGCCTCGAGCCGCGAGACGGAACGGCATGTCCTCGGTTGGGCAGTTCACGGCATCAGGCGGAGTCACGGGTGATCCCTCGGCCAGATCGAAGAGCGGCTCCTCCCACGGCACCTTGATGCCGCTCGCCAGACGCAGGTTGTGCGCCCCCGAGATGTTCCCGAGATTGCGAAGGGTGACCGCCCAGACGTACTGGAGCCACCGTCCGAAAGAGCGACTGCTCCCGCCCCAGTGCCGATCCGCTTCACGGAAGAACGTGAGTGCAACGGGGTCGCCCCGCGCGGCACACACATGACCGCGCAGGTACGCCGCAAGGCCGAGCTGCCTCGCGCTTCCCGTCGCGCGGGCGATCGCCGAGGCGGTCTCGGCTTCGGCCGCGGCGGCGGAGTAGTCGCCGTATTGCACGAGGACGTGGACCAGCTGGCGCGCGATCCGGAAGCGAAGATCGTGGCGCAGGTCGCGGTCGCGAACGCGCACCGCGAAATTGCGAGCGGCATGCGCCTCATCGAGCGCGTCGAGCGCGCGATTGAGCGCGATCGCGTTGACCGATGCGTAGAGATGGGCCTCGCCCGCGGCGATGCCATGACCCGACCGGGCCGCCGCGCGAGCGCGAGCAAACCCCGGCTCACATCTGCCGGCGTAGTAGTCGAGGTATGCGAGGTGCGCCTCGGCGCGCGTACGGACGCCGGGCGATCCGAGATCGGAGGCTCGTTCGAAGAGGCGCCGCGCCTCCGCGAAGTCCTGCTCATCCTCCGCCGCCCGACCAAGAGAGAATGCGAGCGCTGCGTCGAGATCCTCCCGAGCGCGCAGCTCGGCTTGCTCGAGCATCACGAGATTCGATTCGCCTCGACAGATCGCGCGCTCGATCTCGGCCGCACGTCCGTCCATCTCGGAATCCAGCATGGCCGACGATCCTAGAACTTAGCTCTAATAAGTTCAGTCTTGGCGGTGCTACGGTCCGACGAGCCCTCAGAAGGTCGAAGCGCGCTCGACCGGGCGGGAGCGGAATGGAGAACAGAGAGATGCGCGTGCGAACGATCCTGTCATTGCTCGTTTCGGCGTTCGTACTCCAGATGCCGATCGCCGACCATTTCGGCGCCGTCGCGCTCGCGGCCGGACCGACGAGCGACGTCTGCCACGACGCGGCCCCGTTGGCGAGGCTGCCGGCCGACGACGGTGTTTCAGCTCAGCCGCTCGACGCGGCGACACTCAGCCAGCTTGCCAAGACGAAGGCAGAGTCGAACGACCCAGAGCGTGCCAACCGAGATCTCGCGACCGGGCGACCCGAAGTACTGGCGGCGCAAGCGGCGCGGAAATCTGCCGCACTCCGCTCGGGCAACGCCCGCGGATCGGCCAGCGTCTTCACCGATCGAGCCTCTTTGCTCAGCGCGTGCGCCACGATGAGACAGGGCGCATCGCTGCCGACGACCATTGCTGCGATCGCCGACGCCTTCTCGAGCCACGCCGCCGCGACCACCGGGTCCGGTTACGGCTGGGTCGACAACCTCAATCAGCAAGGGCAGCAACGGTCCTACTGGTGCGGACCGGCGACCGTCTCCGAGACCGCGTACAGCATGTACTACAACGGCCGTGGCGCGATCCCGGTGAGCCAGTCCACCGCCGCGAGCTACATGGGCACCACCACCGACGGCACGACCGTCGGCGCATTCGTGAATGGGCTCAACGCATACGTCGGTCGGCCCGTCGCCGGGTGGAACTGGTACGCGTTCGTCTGGCTCTCGTACAACCCAACGTCGTCAGAGCGTTCTAACTTCGTGTCGTACCTCGAGTTCGACGTCAACAACGGCTGGCCGGTCGGGGGCGACGCGTGGGAGGCTGCCTACGGGCCTCACCTCAGGGGACACCCCTACAACCAAACCATCTTCCATTACATCGAGCTCGGCGGATACGGCTCGAGCGGCGGCAGCATCTACTACGCGGATTCGGCCACGACCGTGTGGAGCACGGTGCCCCCGTACAGCTGGTTCGACATGCAGACGATGATCACGATCCTCGGCGGGAGAGGCTATGCGTGGTGACCGCCTCGCCCTGACCTTGCTTATCGCGGCGGCGTGGAGCTTCTCGTGCTCCACGCCGCCCTCCCCCGCGACAAGGGCGGTCGATACGCCGGCCGCCATCACCTCCGCCAACCCACCGGCGTCGGCGACTCCGGTGCGCAGCCTAGAGATGTGCATCGGGACACCGCCCGCGGCGTGGACCGCAGGATTCCAGGGACAGAGCGTGGTCCTTCCCGGCGGCACGCGCTTCGGCCTTGGAGCGCCGACACTCGCCGGCCAGGTCGCGTTCGGTCAGTTCGACACCGGTACCGAAGACGGCATCGGCAGCCTCGATCTGGCCACCGGGCGGATGACGCGCGTCGTCACCTGGAGCTCCCAGGTCAGTGGCATGGGATGGATGGCCGTCGAGCTGCCCTGGGTCGTGTGGGAGCAGGGAAACTCGCAAGCAAATCTTTCCGATTGGAGCGTGCTCGCATGGAACAAGGACACCGGGGCGCGGTCCACGATCGCCACATCACGTCTGCCCGACAGCACGTTCCTCTTCGGACAGCCTCCATACCCATCGCTTCGGAATGGAGTCGTGACGTGGGCGCAGCCGCTCCCCAAGCGCGGCGATGTCAATGAGTCGGAGATCCACGCCCGGAGTCTCGGGACCGGCCGCGATGCTGTCCTCGCGAGCGGCCGTGTTGGCGCTCCGGTGTTCGCGGGCCGGTACTTGATCTGGGCACACCGGGAGGCGGATAGCCGGTACTCGTTCCAGGCCGTCGATGCGGAGAGCCTCGCGCCGATCGACCTCCCCGACAGGCTGCGCGATCCAGGTCCGATCGTTTACGTCGCCGGGTCAGCGCAGTTCCTCGCCTGGAGCGGTGAGGGCTCGCAGACCGTAACGGTGTGGACGGTCGACTCTCGGGCTTTCGTCGAATACCGCTCGCCGGATCTCAACCACTCGTTCCAGTTCATGCAGCTCGCCGGGCATTACCTTCTCTTCTACGGTGGAGTCGCCTCGAGCATTCTCGATCTCACGACCGGCGCGGCCTTCGACGTCGCGGGAAGCCTCGCTGGATCGGATGAGAAGATCGCGAAGGAGGAGCCGTCCGTGCCGATCGGGCAGAAGGGCCAGCTCGTCGCGTCGCGGATCTCGGCGGTCTCGCTGAACACGGTCGGTACCATAGCGACCTGCGCGCCGCGCTGATCGGGCCCGCTCGCTTCGCTCGTTCGGGCGCCCGTCGTCGGCCGCTCGCGCGAGCAAGCTCGCGCACCGGCGCTCCTAGGGCCCGTAGCTCAGTGGTTAGAGCGGCGGACTCATAATCTGCTGGTCCCAGGTTCGATCCCTGGCGGGCCCACTCGTGGTCAAGCCCTGAGGAGCGAGGATGCCCCCGCGCTGCAGTCATCTCGATCAGATCCGCGAAGTCACGCCGAGCGGCGACGGCTGCGATGAGTGCATCCGTCTCGGCGACGAATGGGTCCACCTGCGGCTCTGTATGACCTGCGGTCGCGTCGGGTGCTGCGATGACTCGAAGAACAAGCACGCTTCAAAGCACGCCCGCAACGACAGGCATCCGATCATCCGATCGTTCGAACCCGACGAGGACTGGGGCTGGTGCTTCGTCGACGAGGTCGATCTCGATGCGCGCGCGTGGCGGGTACGCGGCCCGGTCGCCCACAGCGTCTAGCGCTCAGGCCCCGATGTCCCTCCGCTGCATCGCGATGAGCGCGGCGAAGGATGCGGCAGCACCAATCGCAAGGAGCGTCGCCTCCCGTGCCCAGTCGATGGATGTCATGACCGGGTTCCCATAGAGCGCATACACCGAGAGGTTCGCGAGCCATTCCGGCCACTGGAAAAGCGGCGCGAGCTCCTGCACGAAGTAGCCGACGATCGCGACGGCTGCGAGGATGCCGAGGGTGAGCCGTGGCCGCCAGCCGACCCCGGCAGCCCCGAGTCCGCCGAACGCGAACGCGACCAAGAGCGTGAGTGCCGCTCCGACCACCACGCGTCCGACTTCGAGGGAGATGTCCGCGGATGCGGCGCCGATCAGCAGCGCGAGCGAGCTCGCGGCGACGATCACTGCCGCTCCGATCAGCAGCGCGGCGAGGCGCTCGACCACGATTCGCGCACGCGAGATCGGCTGCGCCGCGAAGATCTCGAGGCGCCCCTCCTGATCGTCGGCAGCCCACCCGTTCGCCTGGACGATGGCGTAGAGGGAGATCAGCAAGACCAACGCGCTGAACCACGAGAGGCCGATGAACGCGGTGTAGGTCGCAATACCAGCGCGCTCCATATACACGCGAAAGCTGGGCGTCGCCAGCATGGCGTCGACGAGCGTGCGGGTGAAGGACAGAAAGAAGAGCCCGAGCGCCGCGACGACTGCGGTCCATGCCACGAGCGAGACGCGCTGCTGGTCGAGGATCGCGAGGACCGGCACCCGGAGCAGGGGATTTCCCGCAGGGCGGACCGTGGGCCGGGCATCGCGGGGGGTGCGCCGCACAAGTGGCGCGCCGAGGTCGCGGCGCACGAAGGCCACCACCGCGAGGACCGTGATCGCCGCCGCGGCGGCGAAGAGCCCAAGCGTGCTCGAGAGGTCGAGCACCCCGCCGGCGGTGAGCGGGTGATTCTGGTCGTAGAGCCAGAACGGCGAGAGCGAGCGGATCGCGGCGACTTCGGCGCCGTTGCGGTCGACCACGTTGACGAGGTACAGGATCAGAAGCACCGCGCCGCCTAGCGTGATGGCTCCGCGCCGCGTGGTCACGAACTGCGCCGCCAGCAGGGCGACCGCGTAGCAGCAGAGGACCAGGCCGACGAGCGCGACGCCCTGGAGCGCGAGCGCACCCGCAGGCACGCCGTCGTTCACGATCGCAGCGCCGACGCCCGCGGCGCCCACCGCGAGTGTGGAGGCGGCCATCGCGAGCGCGGCGAAGGCGACGATCCGCAAGCCGATGTAGCGGCCGCGCGACACACCCTGCGCGAGCCAGTGCTCGACGAGACCTCGCTCTTCATCGCCGCGGCCCGCGCCCGACGCGGCCATCACGGCCCAGAAGCCGACGACGACCTCGAGGAACCCGAGCGCGCGCCACTCGATCCATCCGGCCATCGTGCCGAGACCGTGGGGCAGCGGCAGCAGGTACGTGAGCTGTAGGGCGAGGAGCTCCATTTGCTGGCCGAAGACCGCGCGTTCGGCCGGGGTGTTTCCGGCGAGGGTCGCGAATGCCAGCGGCTGCGCGATGGCGCCGACGGTGCCCAGGGCAGCGGTCGCGATGGCGCCCATGCGGCCGAGACGAAGCGCGATCCGGAGGAGCGTCACTCGCGTTTCGCCGGGCCTGCGTAGTAGGAAAGGAAGATCTCCTCAAGGCTCGGCTCTCGGCTTTCGAGGTCGAGGATCCTCTCGGACGCGATGGCCGAGAGGAGTGGCGCGATGTCACCACGCAGCAATCCGCGGACGCGCTGGCCCCGCACGTCGAGCTGTTCGAGACCGGGCACCGCGGCGAGCCGCGCGAGCGGAGGCGTTCCCGCGAACTCGACCTCGACCCGCCGCGCGCGGACGCCGACGAGCTCGGCGAGCGTGCCGACGGTGACGAGGGTGCCTTCGCGGACGATGCCAACTCGATCGCAGACGTGCTCCACCTCGGATAGGACGTGCGACGAAAGGAACACCGTCGTCCCGCCCGCGCGCGCCTCGCGGATCAGCTCGTAGAAGACCTGCTGGTGCAGAGGATCGAGTCCCCCGGTGGGCTCGTCGAGGATGAGCAGCGTCGGCCGATGCATGAACGCGAGGACGAGCAGCAGCTTCTGCTTGTTGCCATGCGAGTACTCGCGGTAACGCCGGCCGAGATCGAGGTCGAGCCTCTTGGCGAGGCTCGCCACGACCGCGTCCGAAACTCCACCCCGCAGGCCGGCGACGTACGCCACGATCATGGAGCCGCGCCAGCCGCCGAACTGCGGCGTCTCGCCGGGGACGTAGCCGACTTGGCGCTTCACCGCGACGGCGTCGCGCTCGCTGTCGAGCCCGAAGACCGTCGCGCCCCCGCGCGTCGGATGGATCATTCCCATGAGGAGCTTGATCGTCGTCGTCTTTCCCGCGCCGTTCGGTCCAAGGAAACCGAACACCTCGCCTTCGTTGACGGCGAGATCGAGGTCGAAGATCCCGCGATGAGCGCCGTAGTCTTTCGTGAGCGCGTGCGTCGCGACGGGGGTCCGCTTCCCTGCGTTCATCGCTCGCATTCTCCGCCGACGCCAATCAACGTCGCGTCAAAGACGCAGGGGCTTCGCGTCGACCGCGGCTCATTATGTGCGGCGTGAGCGTCACGCTCGCCGACGTGGAACGTGCGCGACCCATCGTCACGTCGGTGGTGCACCGCACACCGCTGCTCACGAGCCGCTCTCTTGGAGAGCGGATCGGCGCGAACGCGTACCTGAAGGCCGAGAACCTCCAGCGCACCGGATCGTTCAAGCCCCGCGGAGCCGCCTTCGCGGTGGCGAGCCTCTCCAAGGAGCAGCGCGAGCGCGGGATCGTGACCATGAGCGCGGGGAACGCCGCCCAGGCGATCGCTTTCGCGGCGGCGCGCGCGCACGTGAGCGTCACCGTCGCGATGCCGGAGAGTGCGCCAAAGACGAAGATCGACGCGACGCGCGGTTACGGCGCGGAGATCGTCTTCGCGCCTGACGTCACCCAGCTCGCCGCAAGAGTGGAAGAGATCCGCTCTCGGACCGGCGCGTACTTCCTTCATCCGTACGACAACGCGGCAATGATCGCCGGACACGGCACCTGCGCCCTCGAGGTACTCGAAGACCTACCCGATGCCGACCTGTTCGTGGTCGGAGTTGGCGGGGGCGGGCTCATCGCCGGCATCTCCGTCGCGGTCGCGGCGAAGCGCTCGGGCGCACGGGTCGTCGGGATCGAGCCCTCTGGCGCCGCGGGTATGCGCCTGGCGCTCGACGCGGGTAGGCCCGTGCGGCTCGAGCGGATCAGCACGATCGCGGACGGTCTCGCGGCGCCGATCGCGGGCACGATCCCGTTCGAGATCGTGCGCACGCTCGTTTCCGACGTCGTTGTCGTGGACGACGAGGTCATCGCCGAGGGCGTTCACTTTCTGGCGTCGCGCGCGAGGCTCATCGCCGAGCCAGCGGGGGCCGCGGCGACCGGTGCGCTCCTCGCCGGCGCGGTGCGAGTCCGGCCGGGCGAGCGCGTGGTCTCGATCGTTTCGGGGGGCAATGCCGACCTCAGCCGGCTCGCCCAGATCTTCGGATCGTGAGCGACGGTCGTCTCGTGCTCTACGCGGATGGCGCGTCTCGAGGGAACCCCGGTCCAGCCGGCGCGGGCGCCGTGCTTTTTGACGAGAAGGGGGTCGTCGTCGCGGAGCTCACCCGCGCTCTCGGGCGCGCAACGAACAACGTCGCCGAATACAGCGGATTGATCCTCGGGCTCGAGGAGGCCAAGCGCCGGGGCGCGACCGCGGTCGACGTGCGGATGGACTCAAAGCTCGTCGTCGAGCAGATGCGCGGTCTTTGGAGGATCAAACATCCTGGCCTGAGACCGCTCGCGCTCCGCGCGGGCGCGCTGCTCGCATCCTTCCCGGAGCGGACGATCCAACACGTGCCGCGGGAAGAGAACGCTCACGCGGACATGCTGTCGAATCGCGCGATCGACGAGAGCGATTGGGGGGCGCTGCCCCCCAACCCCCGGAGCACGCGCGGTGAGTGACGACCCACTCACGAACTTCATCGCGCGCAGCCTGCGCGCCGAGGTAAGCGACGTCCGGAGCGAGGTCGTGATCAAGAACCGCACGGTCGAGCTCGAGCGCATCCGTTTTCGCCAAGAGGGCGAGGACCGTACCGTGCTCGTAAAGCGGGTCCCACCGGACGACTCGCTCGAGGTCCAGCTGCTGCCGTTCCTCGCCCGCAAGACGGACCGCGTGCCGATCGTCCGCTCGCGCGGGATCCCTCCACCCGCCGTTCCCGCCTGGCCCTGGCTCCTCACCGAGGAGCTCATCGACGCGCCGAGCGCGTGTCATGGCGATCCGGCCGCGATCGTTCGCGCCAAAGCTGTCGTGGAGCGTGCGGTGGCGAACGACCAGCCCGCTCTGCGAGCGCTGGGCGCGCGCACCCTCGCACCGCCGACGCTCGTCGACCGCGTCGCCGAGCGTGCCTTGATCGACCGACCGATCGACGCCGAGGCTCGCTCGGCGGCGGACCGGCTTGGGGAGCTGCCAACGGTGCTCTGCCACGGCGACCTCGTCTGCGCGAACGCGCGCCAGACCGATCGCGGCGTGGTGCTGGTCGAGTGGCGGCGCGCGTATTTGGGTTGCGGTCTGCTGGACATCGCGCGTTTCGTCGCCGACCTGGCGGCGTTCACCGGTGACAACGAGCGTGACGATCTGTTCGAGCGTTACGGGGAACTGATCGGGATGACAGTGACCACGGACCTAAAGCGTGCAGCAAAGCTCGTCGAGAAAGCCACGCGAACGGCGCTTACGGACTGAGTGTTCCCGCGCGCGAAGCGCGCGGGATTGAAAAGAGGCCGGCTATCATTAGCCGGCCGAGCAGGCTCGACGGTCGCGGCGGCGACGCGAGGCGAAAGCCGCCGAGGAAAGTCCGGACTCCGCAGGGCAGGGTAGGGGGTAACACCCCTCCGCCGTGAGGCGAGGCCAGCGCCACAGTGACGATCCCGCGCAAGCGGGGTGAAACGGGCAAGCGCTACCTGGAGCAAGGCTATGTAAGGGGACAATGGCGTGGCCCGCGCCGTCCCCGGGTGAGCCGCTAGAGGCGGGGGGCGACCTCCGCTCGAGAGGGATGACCGTCCGCGACAGGATCCGGCTTAGGGGTCTGCTCGGCTTCCTCATCCGCCGGCGCCCGAGCGGCGTATACACGTGTAACTGAGGGAGGTATTCCGATGCGTCTGATCGCTGCCATCGCCGCATCCTTCGTCGTCGCGGCCGCGTGCGGCGGGCCGGCTGCCGCGCCGTCGCCGACACCGACCCCGACGGTCGCGCCGACCCCCGTGCCGACGCCGTCCAACGTCTTCAAGGCCGAGCTCAAGAGCGCGAATGAGAACCCACCGATCGCCGACGCCGAGGCAAGCTGCTCCGGTACCGGAACGCTGACACTGACCGGCACGAGCGCCAAGTTCGACGTTTCGATAACCGGGTGCCCAGCGAGCACTGTCATCAACATCGGCCACATCCACGAGCAGGTCGCGGGTCAGAACGGACCCGTCGTGATCGATAGCACGCTCAAGCCGGGCGAGCTCACTTTGACCGCTGGTGCGGTGACCTTCACGCGGACGAACACCAATGCGGATCCGGCGGTGATCGCGCGGCTCCTCGCGAACCCAGCCGGGTTCTACATGAACTTTCACTCAGCGGTTCACGGCGGCGGCGTTATCCGAGGCCAGCTCACCAAGGCATAACGCGACATCCAGTGCAGCCGGAGGACGCCCCTCGGTCGGAGGGGCGTCTTTCGTTTGGTGCGAAAGTTACGCGGGCATGCCGGTCGCCGAGATCGTCGCTGGGCTCCTGATCGTCGCGCTCGTCCTGTACGACGTCTTCCAGACGGTCATCGTGCCGCGGCCGAGCACGAGCGGCATCGGCGTCGCGCGCTACGTCATCGTCGCGACCTGGCCCGCGTGGCGACGGTACTGCGAGTCGATCCGATCCGCCGACGCGCGCGAGCGGCGGCTCGGCGCGTACGCGCCTTTCATGCTCGTTTTCCTGTTGTTCTTCTGGATCGTCGCGCTCATCTTTGGATACGCGCTCATCCTCTTCGCGCTCCGCGATCAGGTCACACCGCCCCTCGACGATCTCTGGAACGCGGTGTACTTCGCGGGGACGAGCTTCCTCACCATCGGTTTCGGCGACGTCACGCCCACCGGGCTCGGCGCGCGAGTGGCCTCGCTGGCCGCGGGCGCGAACGGCCTCGTTCTCGTCGCACTTGCGATCACCTTCCTCTTCTCTCTGTACGGCTCTTTCCAGAGGCGCGAGGTCCTCGTCGTCACGCTCGATGCGCGTGCCGGCGCGCCGCCGTCTGGTGTGCAGCTGCTCGAGAAGCTGTCACGTCTCAGCCTCGTCGGCGATCTCGACGCCCTCTTCGCGGCGTGGGAAACGTGGTCGGCCGAAGTGCTCGACAGCCACCTGGCCTATCCGCTGTTGTGCTTCTTCCGCTCGTCGCACGACAACGAGTCGTGGGTAAGCGCGCTCGGCGCGCTCCTCGATGCGGCGACGCTCTGCATCACGACGGTCGAGGATGGGTCGGCAGGTGCGGCCCACCTCCTGGTCGGATTGGGCTCGCACCTCGTGGAGGACGTCACGCGGTATTTCCGAATGCCGCACGAGCACGGCGCGCTCGTCGACCGCGCCGAGTTCGACGTCGCGCGCGAGCGACTCAGGGCCGCTGGCTGGCGGCTCCGCGATGCCGAGCGGTCGTGGGCGGACTTCCAGGCCTTGCGGGCCCGGTACGCCGAGGACCTCAATGCGATGGCGCGTTTCTGGGCCGTCCCGCCGGCGCAGTGGATCGGCGACCGGTCGGCCATGCGGCACGCGACCGTCGGGGGGCTTCGCCCTCCGGCCCCCAGGCAATAGGTGGCACAGGCCTTGCGAGATCGCATTCGCAAGGAGGTGCCAGGATGCTCTGGACGATCGTTCTCATCCTGCTGATCCTGTGGTTGCTTGGTGGGCCGATCCTGAACCTCGGCGCGCTCATCCACCTATTGCTGGTGATCGCGCTCATCGTCCTGCTGCTCCAGCTCATCACAGGTCGCAGGGTCGTCTACTAGTCAAGAGCAGCGAGGCTGCTCTTGACTATCGCGCGCTCGTCGCGAGAGCCATTGACGCGACGAGCGTGCGCTTGTTATCTTGAAGATGGAGGGACACGTCTCCCTCAAACCACGAAAGGAAGTGGCGCAGTGCTGAGCTTCACCCCGAATCTCGCGCGCGTCGCCGGGGCGCGTTCTCGGCGAAGCCTGCCCACTTTCCGGATGGCTTAGAACCCACCGACTCGCGCGAGCCCTTCGGACCGTGGGCCAGAGCCCGCGGTCTTTTGTTTGTGCGCTGGAGAAGAGAAATGGCCATCCAAGTTCGCGAAGCCGATGGGACCTCCGAAGTGAAGATCGAGTCAGGTGTGGCCGCGCTGGAGGCTCGCGCGGTGCGCAAGGTATTCAGCGGCGCTCGGGCGGTCTCGGGCGGCGGCACGACCGTGCGCGCGGTCGACGACGTATCGCTTGTGGTGCGGCGCGGCGAGATCTACGGCCTGCTCGGAGCGAACGGATCGGGCAAGTCGACGCTGATCCGCGTGTTCTCGACGCTGCTGGAGCCCGATCACGGCGAGGTCTCGATCTTCGGCCTCGACGTGGCGCGCGACGAGCTCGCCGTGAAGCGGCTCATCAACCGCGTGTCCGTTGAGGCCTCCTTCTTCAAGAAGCTGTCGGCGATGGAGAACCTCGTGTACGCCGGGAGGCTGTACGGTCTTGCGCCAGAGACGTCGCGACCGAAGATCGCGGCGATCCTGCGACGGCTCGGCATCGAGACGAAGCGCATGAGCGAGCCGCTCGAGAAGCTTTCGCGCGGCATGCAGCAGAAGGTCGCGATCGCGCGGGCGTTCCTGACCGCGCCGATGCTGCTCCTCCTCGACGAGCCCACGACGGGACTCGACATCCGAAGCAAGCGCGAGGTGCAGACGTTCGTGCGCGATCTTCGTGACTCGCATGACGCCACGATCCTGCTCACCACGCACGATCTCGACGAAGCCGCGCGGCTCGCCGACCGGATCGGGATCCTGCATCAGGGCCGCCTCGTAGCGGAAGGGACGGCGGGCGAGCTTGCGGCACGGCACGGCGGGTCCTCGCTCGAGGATGTCTTCATGACCGCGACCGGGCGGCGGATCGAGGAGGCCGACGAGCCGGAACGGACGGACAAGGCGTGATCGAGTACGTACGTGATGAGGCGCTGCCGGACCGGGAGGAGATCCTTGCCCGGCTCGCCTCGCACGATCGAGACATCGTTCTGCGCATCCTCACGCAGCTCTGCCCCTGCCGGAATGTCTGCTACGACGCCGACATCTGGCGGCGTCTCGTCCGGATGATGAGGAGCCAGTGGGACTTCGACGTGCGCGAGGCGGCCTCTCACGCGCTCGGAACCCTTAGCTCGCGCGCGCGAGTCGATTCGCGTTCGCGAGCGCTGCTCGCCGCCGTCGCGGCCGGCGTGCCACTCTCCCGGCTCGCATACCCGCAGTGGCTGCGACCGCAGGTCGCGCGCGGAGCGACGTGGCAGACCGCGGTCTACCCGAAGGTCGCCCTACGCGATGTGCCAACTCTTATCGAGGCACTTGCGTCCGACGACGAGCTCGCGATGCGTGACGCGATGGCCGCGCTCTGCCCGAGCGGCGGCCGGCATCCGCCGCGGAGGGTTTGGCGCGCGATCGCCGAGCACCGCGGTTCGCTCGACGCCGATGTGAGGGCGAAGGCGGCGCGCGCGGTCGCGCGCCTTGGGGAACACGCTCGCGCCTGTGGGAGACACGCGACTTGATCAGTCAGCTCAACGGGCAGCTCGGCCTCGCGTACGCGTTCGTCGAGCGCGAGATCGCGCTATCGAAGCGCTACTGGGCCTGGGAGCTCGTGTGGCTCGTGTACGGGATCGTCACGAGCCTTTCGGTCGCGTACATCGGGCTCGCGGCCCCGGCGATCGCCGGAGGCGCCGCGGACACCGCCGCGGTCTCGCGCTTCGTGCTCTACCTGCTGGTGGGAACGATCACGTGGCGGTTTCTCGGGCTCATCTTCGAGCAGATGGGGGAGACGATCGCCTGGGAGAGGTGGGAGGGGACGATCGAGTACACGTTCATGGCTCCTGTCCCGCGCCTCACGCACCTCCTCGGCATGTGCGGCGCGACGCTCGTGCGCGCGATCGGCTTCAGCGTCGCGATCCTCGCCGCGGTCACGTTGTTCATTCCGGTCGACCTCTCGCGCGCGAACCCGGCGTCGGCGCTCGTCCTTCTTGCGACCGGCGCCGTCGCGTTCATCGGACTGGCGATCGGATCCGCCGTGTTCCCCCTTCTCTGGACGGAGAAGGGCCTGCAGATGGCGTACATCGTCCAGGCGGTGGTCCTGCTCGTCTCGGGCGTGTACTACCCGACGTCCGTGCTGCCCGGGTGGATGCAGGCGCTTTCGGTGGTGTCGCCGGCGACCTATGTCATCCACGGCATGCGCGCCGCTCTGCTCGACGGCGCCGACGTCGGCGGGGTATGGCCCGACCTCTGGCCGGCGCTCGTCGTCGGCGCGATCTCGATACCGCTCGGGCTGCGCCTCTTCCTCCTCGCGGAGCGTCACGCGAAGCGCACCGGTCGCCTCAAGAGGAGCGGGTGATGCGCGCGGCAGCGCCGGATCTCGAGTACCAGCCCGCGACACCCGACGACGCGCCTTTCGCCGCGGACGTGGACAGCGCGGTGCATCCGCAGCGCCCGCGTGATCCAGTCGTCTATCGGTACTGGTGGTCGCAGCCCGACGAGTACATGGAGTTCGCGCGATTCGTCGTGACGCGTGGAAGGAGGCCGATCGGAGTCGCGGACTGGAGTCATCCACGGTGGCAGGTTCAGCCGGAGCGGTACGGCACCGCAGGCTGCGAGATCGTGCCGGCCGAGCGGAGCAGGACGACGCTCGACGCCGCGACGGCCGCGATGGAGGCGCGCGTGGTGGCGGAAGGCGCGCGCATCCTGCGCGCGTGGTCGAACGAGGACGACCCGCTGCGCACCGAGATGCTTCTCGCGCGCGGCTACGTCGAGGATCGCCGGAGCAAACGCTGGGAGCTCGACCTCATCGCCAATCGCGATCGCCTGCTGGCGATGACCGACGCATCGCGCGGACGCATGCGGTCCGAAGGCGTGCGGCTCCTCACGCTCGCCGATGACGGCGATCCGGCCGCGGTCGAGAAGATCTGGCGCCTCTCAGAGGAGGCGGGGGACGACGTCCCGACCACGGTGCCCCGCGTCCCGGAGGCGATGGAGAGCTACGTGCGCTGGCTCGCCGCTCCCGAAATACACAAGGATCGCTTTTGGATCGCGCGGATCGGCGATGACATCGTCGGTGTCTCGGTCCTCGCTTATCCGCCAGTGCGAGGCATCGTCGGCACCGAGTGGACCGCGACCGCGCGATCGACGCGCGGGCGCGGCGTCGCGCGCGCGCTCAAATGCGAGACGCTCGCTCAGGCCATCGCGCTCGGCGTCGATCGCGTCCGCACCGGCAACGACGCGGCGAACGCGCCGATCCTGCATATCAATGAGACGATGGGCTATCGCCAGATCGCCGGCTCGATTCAGTACCTCAAGCCGGTCTGAGTGACGGGGCCGCTTGCCGCGTCGCGGTGCGGCCACTCGCAGCGGCGATCACGCCGCCTAGCACGAGCACGCCGCCGACGAGGAAGTTAGGGCTGACGGTCTCCCCGGCGAGCACGGCGGCGGCCGCGACGGTGACGAGAGGCGAGAGTGGGAACTGGAACGATGTCGCCGTTGCGGTCCAGCGCCCGAGCACGTAGAGCCCGAGCGCGAAGAGTCCGATCGTCGAGACCACGAGATAGCAGAAAGCGACGATCGTCGTCGTGGACGCCGGAACGACCCACCGCTCGCCAGCGATCAGTGAAAGTCCGGTGAGGCCGACCGCCCCCACCGCCATCGCGACCGCGTTCGTTGCGGCGGGATGGCTTCGCGGGAAGTACTTGATGACGACACCGGCTTCCGCGGCGGTAGCTGCCCCGACAAAGAGTGCGGCGAGTGCGGCGACCGGGACGCTCGCCGACAGCTGGTCGGAGAAGACGATCGCGATGCCGATCGCGGCGACCGCGCCGCCGAGGAGGCTCCGCGGCCGCAGCGGCTCGAGCCCATGCACGACCGCGAGGACGGCCGTGATCAGAGGAACGAGCGCGAACGAGACAGAGCCGAGGCCTGCGGGCGCCGAGACAAGACCCCAGTACGCGAGGGCATAGGACCCGAAGAACGCCAGCAGTCCGAAGAGCAGAGCGCCGACCAGTCCGCGCCGCCGAGGGAGCGGGATGGCTCGCGCGCGCGTGAAGGCGAAGAACAGGACCGCCGCGGCCGCGAAACGGAGCGCGGCGCCCTCGAACGGCGGGAGCTCGCGGTTCGAGAAACGAACGCCGACGAAGTTGAGACCAGCGAGCACGACGGTCACGAGGAACGCGGCGAGGGTGACCCGGTCGCCTCGCACTATTCGCGCGGGGCGAGCCACGCCTTGAACGCGCGTAGGTCGTAAGGCCGCTCGAGGAAATCGCGGACGAGCTCGGCCGCGGGCTTGGTGCCTCCCGGCGCGAGGATGCGGTCGCGATAGCGGCGCGCGGCCGCGAGGTCCATGAGGTCGTCACCGAACGCCGTGCGCAGGTCCTTCGCGATCGCCATCGACCAGAGGTAGGTGTAGTAGGCCGCCGAGTAGTGGTCGCCGTTCATGTGCTCCCAGGCGGCGGGCCACGAGGTTCCGTCGACCTGATCGAAGAGCGAATACCTGGCGTCGATCTCCTCCGCAAGCGTGCGCGGGTCCGCACCGGGCTGGGTGCCGTCGTGCAGCGCGAGCGAGAGCCGGGAGCGTCGCAGGAGGCCCTCCCGGATCATCACGCCCCGACCGAAGTCGCGCCCGACGCGCAGCCGCTCGACAAGCTCCGCTGGGATCGGCTTTCCCGTTTCGACGTGGGTGGCGAAGCGCGAGAGGACGGCGTGGTCGTAGATCCACTCCTCGAGGAAGGTCGAGGGCGCCTCCATGAAGTCACCCTCGGTCCGCGAGAGCCGCGCGTAGGGAACCTCGCCACGCGCGAGCCCGTGAACGAGGTGGCCGAACTCATGGAAGTACGTGACGACCTGCTGGTGCTCCATGAGCGCGGGACCGGTGAGGGTTGCGGGATCGGGGAAGTTGCAGCACAGGACCGTGTGCGGCGCTTGCCTTCCGGCGACCCCCAGCCTGAGCGCAGCGTTGAAGAACCACTTGTTCTTTCCCTCGCGCGGATGCATGTCGAGCGAGATGCGGCCCGCCGGCTGTCCATCGATGCGCACATCGAAGCTCTCGACCGAGCCGTGCCAGCGCTCCTCATGCACGACCGGGGTGAAGGTCATGCCGAACAGCTCGGCGTTCAGATCCAGGATCGCCTGCCGCACACGGCGGTATTCGAGGTACGGGCGGACCTCCTGCGCGTTGAAGCGAAAGCGCTTGGCCTTCACGCGGTTGGTGTAGTAGAGGCGCTCCCACTCGCCGATCGACGTCGCCTTCCGCTCGTCGAGCCGTTTCTCCGCGAGCAGCTCGGCGACCTCGGCCCGCTCGCTCTGGATCGCGATCTCGTCGATCTCGTCCAGGAATCGCCCGAGCGCTTCGGGCGTTGCGATCATGCGCTCCTCGAGGTTGTAGTGAGCCCACGTCGGGTAGCCGAGCAGCCGCGCCAGCTCGTGACGTGTGCGGGTGAGCTCGCGGAGGACGTCGACGTTCGCCGGCGCGCGGTCCGCGCTCGCACGGTGGAGCTCGAGTCGCGCCCTTCCACTGTGCGCGTACGTCATGAACGGCTGCATGTCCGGCGGATTCGTGCTGATGCGGATGACGCCGTCGGCGTCGGGCCGGTGAGCGCTCCGATAGTCCTCTGGCAACCCGGCCAGCTCACGATCGCTCTCGAGCGGCACGTGGCGCGTGTCGTCGCGGATGTTGCGAGCGTGGTCCTGCGCCAGCTTCGTCAGCGTCGCGCGGAGGTCGCGGGCGCGTTCGCGCTCGGCCGGCCCGAGCTCGACGCCGGCGCGTCGCATGTCCAGGCGAACGAGCTCGGCCAGGCGGCGCTCCACCGGACCCACGTTCCCGCGCTCGAGCGGAGCGAGCGCGTCGTAGACCGGACGGCTCTGAAGGCTGACCTGACCCAGGTCCGAGGCTTCGCGCTGCAGCTTCTCCGCGCTGTCGCGGACTTCCTTGTCCGGATGCATGGAGATCCAGATTCCGCACTCGCTGACCACGTTGTTCAAGTCGACATGGATGTCATCCAGCGCCGCTGCGACGTCCGGGACCAGCGCGGGCGGATCGTGCTCGAATCGGCGCAGGCTCGAGGCTGCTCGGGCGAGACGCTCGTTGTTGCGCTCCTCCAGAGCCCGTGCGTTGATCGGCGCGGGTGCCGTCTCGAGCACGCGCCGAGTTTATGCCGCGTACGCTGAAGGTCGTGACGATCCCTCCACCGCCGGCCACGCCGCGCAGCGATGTCGTCGACATCGTGCACGGTGAGCGCATCACGGATCCGTATCGGTGGCTCGAGGACGATCGCTCGGATCGCGTGAAGGACTGGACCGACCGCCAGAACGCGCGAACTCGCGCAGCGCTCGATCGTCTTCCGGAGCGCCGGTTCCTCGCCGCGCGCCTGCGCGAGCTGCTGTCGGTCGGGCTCCTGTCGACGCCGCGGCCGATCGCCGGGCGGATATTCCATACCAGGCGGGAGGGCGAACAGAAGCAAGCTGTGCTCTACGTGCGGGACGGCGTTTCCGATCCCGACCGAGCGCTCGTCGACCCGAACGCGCTTGACCCCGCCGGACTGACGACGCTCGATTGGTACTACCCGTCGCAGGACGCGCGCTACGTCGCATACGGCCTTTCGCATGGCGGCGACGAGCTGTCGACGCTGCGCGTCATCGAGGTCGCCACGGGCCGCGACGCCGGCGAGCGTATCTCGCACACCCAGCGGTCGACCGTCGCCTGGGTCGAAGGCGGCTTCTATTACAGCTTTCATCCCGCGCCCGGGGCCGTGCCGGCGGGAGACGAGAACTACCACCGGCGCGTCGCGTTCCATCGGCTCGGCGCGGATCCGGCACGCGACCTGGTCGTCTTTGGCGAGGACCGCGCGAAAGAGGACATCAACACCGTCGTGGTATCGCCCGACGGACGCTGGGTCCTCTTCTCGGCGTGGATCGGGTGGGTGCGCACCGACGTCTACCTGCACGACCGCGAGCATCCCGAGCGCGGACTCGTGACGGTCATGGAGGGCGAGGACGCGGTCGCGGACGGCGCGCCTGACCGCGGACGCGTCTGGCTCCGCACCAATCTCGACGCACCGAATTACCGCATCGTCTCGGCGCCGTGCGAGCGGCCGGGGATGGACGCGTGGGAAACCGTCATCGCTGAGGGCGAGCACGTCATCGAAGGCTTCGACACCACGCGCGAACGCCTCGCGGTCCTCCGCCTGGCCGGGGCCACCTCGCGTCTTGCGACGTACGACCGGACGGGCCGCGAGCAGCGCGAGATCGCCTTGCCTTCGCTGGGCGCGATCGAGCTCGTCCAGGGCGACGCCGATGCCGATCTGGTCGGCTACACCTTCCAGACCTTCACCCAGCCGCCGATCGCATTCATCGCCAACGTGCGCACGGGCGAGAGCACGGAGCTCGTACGTCTCAGAGCCCCGGACGGCCTCGATCCGTCGCGGATCACGGTGGAGCAAACGACGTACCGCTCGCACGACCGCACAGAGGTGACGATGTTCCTCGTCCACCGCAGCGACGTGCGGCCGACGGGCGACGTCCCGACGCTCCTCACCGGCTACGGCGGCTTCAATGTCTCGCGCACGCCGCTGTACTCGGCAGGAGCGGCGGCGTGGGTCGAGAGCGGAGGGCTCTTCGCGCTTCCGAATCTGCGCGGCGGCGGCGAGTACGGCGAGCGCTGGCACCGCGCCGGCATGCTCGGGAACAAGCAGAACGTGTTCGAGGATTTCCACCGTGCGGCCGAGACGCTCGTCGCGAATGGCTGGACAGAGGCTCGCCGGCTCGCGATCTCGGGAGGATCGAACGGTGGCCTGCTGGTCGGAGCCGCACTCACGCAGCGGCCGGAGCTCTTCGCGGCGGTGGTCTGCGCCGTTCCGCTCCTCGACATGCTTCGCTATCAGAACTTCCGGATCGCGCGTTTCTGGATCCCCGAGTACGGCTCGGCGGAAGATCCCGAGCAGATGCGGTGGCTCCGCGCCTATTCGCCGTACCACAACGTCCGTCCCGGTACCCGCTATCCACCGGTCCTCTTCACGACGGCCGAGGGCGATACGCGCGTCGACCCCATGCACGCACGGAAAATGGCCGCGCTCCTCCAGGCGCAGGAGGACCCCAATGCGATCGTGCTGCTGCGGGTCGATCGCGACGCCGGCCACGGCATCGGCAAGCCACTGGACAAACAAGTCGAGGACTTCGCCGATCAGTACGCGTTCCTTGCGTCGCTTACCGGTCTGGCAGTGAATGAAACGGCTATGCTCGCGCGAAGGTGAACATCCTCAAATACCTCCGCGAGCAGGCGAGGCTCTATAACTGCAACGTCTGCGGAACGAATCACTCGCGCTCGAAAATCAGCGTGCTCGGCAAGCTCGAGTCCGCGTGGATCGTTCGGGTCACCTGCATGAAATGCCAGACCGCGTTCAAGCTCCTCGTCGTCATAGAGGAGCAGCGCGCCGCCGTCACGCCCGTCCGCGAAGAACCGGACCGCGGCTCACGACAGGCGGTGACCGCCGATGAGGTGATCGACGCGCACGAATTCCTCGAAGGCTACGAGGGAGACGTTCGGACGCTCTTCGCGCGGCGCGACAGGGTGCAAGCCGAGCCAGACGCGACCTAGCCATGGCCAAGAACGCAGTCATCACCGGTTGGGGCTATTACGCACCGTCTCGGGTGATGACCAATGCCGATCTCGAGAAGATCGTCGACACCTCCGACGAATGGATCACGTCACGCACCGGGATCAAGGAACGCCGGATCGCCGCTGAAGGGGAAACGACATCGTCTCTCGCGGCCCGCGCTGCCCGAGCCGCCCTCGACAAGGCCCGTCTCCGCGCGCAGGACCTTCAGCTCGTCATCGTCGGTACCGCGTCACCGGACTATCTCTTTCCGGCCACGGCATGTCTCGTCCAGTCCGAGATCGGCGCCACCAAAGCGGGCGCCTTCGACGTCGAGGCCGCATGCACGAGCTTCATCTCCGCGCTTGCCATCGCCCGAGGCATGATCGTCTCGGGTGCGATCGACAATGCCCTCGTGATCGGCGCGGAGACCCTTTCGCGCCTCCTCAACTGGAAGGACCGCACGACGTGCGTGCTCTTCGGCGATGGGGCGGGTGCCGCGATCGTCGAGGCGACGAACGCCTCGGTGGGCATCGAATCGACGGTCCTCCACGGAGACGGATCCAAGGGCGAGCTCCTGATGGTTCCGGCCGGAGGATCGAAGCTACCGGCATCCGCCGACACCGTCGAGCGGGGGATGCATTTCATCAGCATGGCTGGGGGCGAAGTGTTCAAGCTCGCGGTGAAATCGATGGCCGACGCGGCGGAGGAAGCGATCGCGGACGCGGGGCTCACTCTCGACGATATCGATCTCATGATCCCGCACCAGGCGAACATACGGATCATCGACGGCGTAGCGAAGCGCCTCCGATTCCCGAGCGAGAAGGTCTTCGTGAACATCCAGCGCTACGGAAATACATCGGCGGCCTCCATCCCCATCGCCATCTGCGAAGCGGAAGCCACCGGGCGTCTGCGCCAGGGCGACAAGGTGCTGCTCGTCGCCTTCGGCGGTGGGTTCACCTGGGGGGCATCGGTCCTCGAGTGGTACGGCGCGCATGACGGAATCCGTCCGCCTTCGCCGCTCGAGCGGGCCGGCCGCGTGCTCGAAGACGTCGTCGAGCGAGTACGTCCAAGCTAGAAGCCACCGCGCGGGGCCGCGCCTTTCGCCTGCCCGGCGATGTTCGGCCCGAGCGCTACGCGGTCCGACTCGACCTCGATCTCGATCGATGGACGTTCTCCGGCGCCGTCCGCATCGACGCCACGGTATTGCGCTCAACCGAAAAGGTGATGCTGCACGCGCGTGATCTGACGCTTTCGGGGGTCGCACTCACGCGCGACGCGAGGAGCCTAGCTGCGCGGCTCTCGCATGACGACGAGGCGCAGACGATCGTTCTCGAAACCACGACACGCCTCGAGCCGGGACCGCTCTCGATCGAGGCGCAATTCGCCGGCGCAATTCGTGCCGACCTCAAAGGGCTGTACCGCTCGACCCGCGGAGCCCAGCGCTTCGCCATGGCGGTCGTGTTCCCATCCGAGGCGCGGCGAGTCTTCCCTTGCTTCGACGAGCCGGCGTTCAAGGCCCGCTTCGCCCTCGAGCTGACCGCGCCATCGGACCTGACGGCGATCGCGAACGCGCGCACCATCGAGAGGCGGTCCACCGCTGGCGGCCGCGCGCACTGGCGCTTCGCGGAGACCCCTCCGCTCTCGACCTACCTCCTGATGATCGCCGTCGGCCCGTTCGAAGGCACCGATACCGTGCCGACGCGTGACGGCACGCCGGTGCGCGTCTGGCTTCCGACCGGCCTCGCGACTGAGGGCGTCTATGCACGCGATGCCCATCGCGCGGCGGTCGAGTGGCTCGAGGACTACACCGGCATCGCCTATCCGTATGACAAGGTCGAAGGCGTCGGCGTCCCCGATTTCCCCGCCGGCGCGATGGAAAATCCCGGCGCGATCACGTACCGCCTCGATCTGCTCGCAATCGATCCGGCGCGGACCGCGTCGAACCGCCTGAAGGCCTGCGTGAGCACGGTCGCGCACGAGCTGACCCACATGTGGTGGGGCGACCTCGCGACGCTCGCGTGGTGGGACGACATCTGGCTGAACGAGTCGTTCGCCACGTTTGTCGGGCACAAAGCCGAGGACGCCGTGCATCCGGAGTGGGACGTCTGGCGCGAGTTCGCAGCCGGATCGAGTCGCGGGTTCGCACTCGATGCTCTCGCGTCCACGCATGCCATCCATTCCGAGGTTGCAACGGCTGAGGAGGCGCTGCAGCGTTTCGACGCCATCAGCTACGAGAAAGGCGCCACGGTGCTCCGAATGATCGAGTCATACCTCGGCGAGGAGGTCTTCCGCGAGGGGGTGCGCCTCTATCTGGAGCGATATCGCGAGCGCAACGCCACCGCGGTCGACTTCTGGCGTGCGCTCGACGACGCATCCGGGAAGGACATCACCGCGATCGCGATGAGCTGGATCACCGAGCCGGGTCATCCGATCGTCTCGCTCCGTCTCGACGGAGAGACGCGCGTCGAGCTCCGTCAGAGCCGCTTCTTCCTCGACCCCGAGGCACCGCCGACCGGACAGCGCTGGCCGGTCCCGCTCACGGTCGCCACCGGGGAGGGTCCGATCAAGGCGCTCTTCGAAGGTGAACGTGGTGAGGTCGAGATCGCGCGCGGAGGGTGGTTGCATCCGAACGCAGGAGCGACCGGCTTCTACCGCTATGCGCTCGACGCGCCACTGCGCAGACGCCTCCTCGCGAATCTCGACGCCCTCGATGCGACCGAGCGGCTGTCGCTGGTGGACAACGAGTGGGCGCTCGCGTTCGCGGGGCGATCGACCCTCGCCGACTATCTCGCGCTTCTCGATGCCCTTCGTGCTGAATCCGACCGCGTCGTTCTTCGCGCGATTTCCGCCCACCTGCGCTGGCTGGCCACCCATGTTCCCTCGTCGCAGGTCGGTGCGGCGGTCGCGTCCCGTGCCCGCGACCTGTTCGCCCATCACCTCGCCAGACTCGGATGGGATCCGGCCCCGGGCGAGACCGAGGATGACCTCGAGCTGCGTGCGATCGCGATCGGGACGCTTGGCGAGCTCGCGGGAACACCCGACGTCCGCGAGGCGGCGGCCTCGCGCGTCGCCGCGCATCTCGCGGGTCGGCCGCAGCCGCCCGATGTCATCGGCGCGGCGCTCCGGATCGCAGCGCGCGAGGGCGATGCCGCGCTCGCGCGGACCCTTCTTGCGCGTCTGACCGATTCCGCAAGCGGACCGCAGGAGCAGCGGCGCATCCTCGACGCGCTGCCGGTCTTCCGCGAGCGCGCCGCGGTCGAGACGGCGATCGCGGCGCTTTTTGACGGAACGGTGCGCGATCAGGATCTGCCGGGCATGCTCGGCGAAGGCTTTCGCAACGCCTCGGCCCGCGCCGCGTTCTGGCAAGCCTTCCGTGACGGCTATGCGGAGCGCATCGCACCGCTCGAGGCGTTCGTCCGGCAGGGCTGCGTCATGGGTACCGGCCAGCTCACGCCCGCGTCCCTACGGCCCGAAGTGGACGCGTTCCTCGGCGGCATCGACGATCCGGACATGCACGAGGTCGTCGCGCGGACCCGCGAGACGCTGCGGCTGGGCGCGCGCGCGGCCTCCGCCATGGCCGATGCTCTCGCAGTCGCACCCGCGTGATTTGACCGGCTCCGCCTATTGACAGCGCCCTACCGTGGTGTAAATTGCCCGCCGCGTGGTGAATAGTGGGGGACGGTGGGGAACCGTCGCCCGGAAGCGGAAGGGAAGCTGGAAGGCTATTTCGCGGGCGAATTTGCCCACTCTCTGGACGAGAAGGGTCGGCTCGCCATCCCAGCCAAGTTCCGAGGCCGCTTCAAAGAAGGAGCGGTCGTGACGCGTTGGATAGGAGAGTGCCTAGCCGTTTTCCCCGCCGCGGAGTGGGCGACCCTAAACGCGGAGATCGCCAAACGCCCGCGGACCGATCCGGCCGTCTCGCGTTTCCGGCATTTCGTGCTTGCCGGAGCGCACGAGACTGACCCCGATGCGCAGGGACGCGTCACGATCCCGGCCCACCTCAGGCGCTTCGCCGCCCTCGGGGCGGATGCGGTCGTCATCGGAAACGCCGATCACCTCGAGGTCTGGGAGCCGGCGCGCTGGCGCGGCGAGCTCGCCCGCGTCCAGACCGACATCGAGCGAGACCTCAGGGACCTCGGGATCTAGTGGCACCGAATTGGGGGGCAAGGCCCCTCAGCGCGCTCATGAACCGGTTCTCGTGGCCGAAGTTCTCGCGGGGCTCGAGCCGCGCGATGGCGGACGCTACCTCGACGGCACGGTCGGCGCGGGCGGACACGCCGCAGCGATCCTCGAACGGAGCGTTCCGACCGGGCGTCTCCTGGGACTCGACGTCGACCCCGCGGGTCTCGCCGCCGCCGCCGCCGAGCTCGCACGCTTCGGGGATCGGGCGCGCCTCGTTCGAGCGAACTTCGCGACCTGCGACGTCGTGGCCAGCGCGAACGACTTCGTTCCGGTCGACGGCGTCCTTCTGGATCTCGGGCTCTCGTCCATCCAGCTCGCCGACGAGGAGCGCGGCTTCAGCTTTCGCGCGCGAGGCCCGCTGGATATGCGTGCCGACCCGGACCTTCGCGACACGGCGGCCGACATCGTGAACAGCTGGAGCGAGCGCGACCTCCGCGGCGTGTTCGCCGAGTACGGCGAAGAGCCGGAGGCGGGGCGCGTGGCGGCCGCGATCGTTCGTCGTCGCGCGAAGGACCGGTTCGAGACAGCGGACGAGCTCGGACGCTTCGTCGCCGGCGTGAAGCTGCGGCGGCGGCGGTCGATCGACCCAGCGACCAACGTGTTCCAGGCGCTCCGCATTGCCGTGAATGGCGAGATCGCGAACCTCGAACGCGGCCTCGCCGCCGCGTTGCGGATCCTTCGCCCAGGCGGCCGGCTCGCCGTCATCTCGTTCCATTCACTCGAGGATCGGACCGTCAAACGCTTCTTCGCGCGTGAGTCGCGCGACTGCATCTGTCCTCCCCACCTCCCCACCTGCGTCTGCGGGCATCGCGCGGGCTTGCGTGTCGGTACCCGGAGGCCGCTTCGTGCGGCCTCGGCGGAGGTCGACCGCAACCCGCGCGCCCGCAGCGCAGCGCTTCGGATCGCAGAGAAGCTCCCGTGACCGTGGCGCAGGCCGTGCGCGCGCCGCGAGCGCGGCGCTCACATCAGCGTCCCCTCCGCGGCGGGCACCGTCCGGCCGCGTCACGTTCGCGTGCGCCGGCGAGCTGGGAGGTCCGCTCGTTCGTCGTCGCGAGCCTCGCGATCGTCGTGGCCTTCGTGCTCGTCCTTCTTTATCTCGCGCAGGCCACCGCCGTGTCCGCGGAGGGATACGAGGCCCAGCGGCTCGCCGCCCAGCGGGACGAGCTGCGTCGCCAGAACACGCTCCTTGAGATCGAGAGCGCTCGCCTCGAGGCACCCGCGCGCATCGAGGCGGACGCCGCGAAGCTCGGGCTCGTCAGGGCCGCGACGATCTACGTCGTCACGCCAGAGGCGATCGCCGCTCGTCCTTAACCACCAGGCAGTGTGACCTAGGGGTGCCGGCGGGGAGCGGGCACCCGAGCCGCGAGGAAGGTGAAGATGAGCGCGACGGTTTCGAGCGCGCGGCTGCGCATGTTGTTCGCCCTCTTCGCGGTTGCGACCCTCATCCTCTCGGCCCGGCTCGTCTACTGGCAGACCTTCGGCAGGGGCGAGCTCCTCGGACGCGCGACGGATCAGGTGCGCAGCGATCTGGTGCTGACCGCGCAGCGCGGAATCATCCGCGATCGCGGCGGCGCCATCCTCGCGACGACCGTCGAGCTCCGCTCGCTCTACGCGATCCCCGCTCAGATGACGGATCGCGAAAAGAACGATTTGCGTGGATCCGTAGCCACAGCGATCGCGCCGATCCTCGGTGAGAAGGCCGAGGTTCTGCGCGCCGCCTTCTCTAGCGGCGCGGAGTGGCTCTTCGTCCGCCGCCGACTGCCCGAGGCTACGGCCGATCGGATCGCCGCGCTAAATCTTCCCGGCCTGGGATTCGAGCTCGAGCCGAAGCGGCTCTATCCCAATGGCGCGATCGCCGCGCAGGTCATGGGGTTCGTCAACGACGACGGTGTCGGCCAGTACGGCGTCGAAGGTCGATACGACGCGATCCTGCGGGGCGTCGACGGTCGTCTCGTCGTCGAGCAAGATCCGGACAAGCGCGAGCTCGCGCTCGGCCTGCGGACCGCGATCGCCGCGCAGAACGGACAGGATCTTTCGCTCACGCTCGATCTCGCGACCCAGACCGCCGCCGAACGCGAGCTCGCCGCCGCCGTCGAGCGCGAGAGGGCCACCAGCGGCTCCGTCGTGGTGATGGACCCGCGTGATGGCGCGATCCTCGCGCTCGCGTCGTCGCCGACGTACGACCCCGCCCACGTCGGAAGCGCCGATCCCGAGGCGCTGCGCGATCGGACGATCGCTTGGACCTACGAGCCGGGCTCGACGATGAAGCCGATCACGATCGCCGCGGCCCTCGACAAAGGCGTCGTGACGCCGGCGACGTCGTACGACGATGTTGGCTACGCGACCATCGGCGGCCGCAGGCTCTCCAACGCGCTCGGCCGAGCGTACGGACCGACGAACGTCACGCAGATCCTCGAGCGCTCCGCGAACGCGGGTGCGGTGTTCGTCGCCAGCAAGCTCGGCGCGCACGATCTCTTCACGTATCTGCGAGCGTTCGGCTTCGGTGAGCGGTGCGGCGTGGACCTGGCCGCGGAAACGACCGGCAGCGTGCGACCGCTCGCGGAGTGGTACCCGGTCGACCTCGGCACGATCGCGTTCGGTCAGGGTCTCTCGGTCACGCCCCTCCAGCTCGCGAGCGCGTACGCGGCCATCGCGAACGGCGGGACCCTCTACCGGCCGTACGTCGTCGCGACCCGGCGCGATGCGGACGGGGAGCACCGCACCGCGCCGGTCGCCGTACGCCGGGTGATCTCGGACGCGACCGCGACGACGCTGCGCACGATGCTGACCGCCACGGTGGACGAAGGGATCGCGAACGGCGCGTCGCTCCCCCGCTACAGCGTCGCCGGAAAAACAGGCACGGCGCAGATCCCAAGCGCTGACGGGCGCTACGTCGACGACGCGTACATCTCGTCGTTCGCGGGGATGGTGCCGGCGAGCGACCCGCGGATGGTCGTGGTCGTCGTGCTCGAGCGCCCGCAATCGAAGCTGCTCGGCACCATCCCGGCGATGAACGTGTTCAAGGGGATCGCCACCGACGCCCTTCGTTATGCCCGCGTGCCGCCGGATCGGCCCTGAGCCTCGTTACCATTCGAGCGAGCTTGTTCACCCTCGACGACTTGCTCGACGCGACGGGTGGGCGCGTCATCCACGGTGCCATCCAACAAGGCCGCGCCTTCGTCGGCGGGGCGTTCGACTCGCGGGTCGCGGAGCCCGGCAGCGTCTTCTTCGCCCTTCGCGGCGAGCGCGACGGCCACGACTTCGTCGCCGACGCGTTCGCCCGCGGCGTCGCCGCCGCGGTCGTCGAGCGATCGGTCGAAGGACTTCCGGAGGCGGCCCTCGTGGTGCAAGTTCCTGAGCCCCTGCAGGCGTTGCGGCGGCTCGCCGAGGCACTGCGCGACGCGCACCCGATCCCGGCGGTGGGGATCACCGGGAACGTCGGCAAGACGACGACGAAGGAGGCGACCGCGGCGGCGCTCGGGGCGCGGTATCGCGTTCTGAGGAGCGCTGCCTCGTTCAACAACGAGATCGGCGTCCCACTTACGTTCCTCGCGATCGAGGCGTCGCACGAGGTCGCCGTCGTCGAGATCGGCTTCTACGTGCCGGGAGAGATCGCGGATCTTTGCAGCCTGGTGCGCCCGCGGATCGGCGTCATCACCGCCATCCCCGAGCGACCTGTCCACTTCTCACGGACTCCGAGCGTCGAGGCCATCGCCGCGGGGAAGGCCGAGCTGATCGCGTCGCTGCCTGCGGACGGCCTCGCCTTGCTGAACGCCGACGATCCACGCGTACGGAGCCTCGCGCCCAGGACCAAGGCGCGCGTCGTGCTCTACGGCGAGTCCTCCGATGCCGAGCTTCGCGCGACCGACGTCCGAGCGACCGGGCTCGACGGCCTGCGCTTCGTCGCGCGTCGCGGCGCGGAGACCGCCGACGTGCGCCTGCCGATCCCGGGCCGCCATCTCGTTACGGCCGCGCTCGCCGCGATCGGTGCCGCGACCGAGCTCGGCGTCCCTCTGGACGAGGCCGCGGTCGCGCTCGCGACGATGGACGCGCCGGCGCACCGGATGAGCGTGCGTCGGACCGAAGATCTCGTGGTCATCGACGACTCCTACAACGCGAGCCCCGCCGCCGTCGCCGCCGCGCTCGCGGTGCTCGGGTCCGCCGGGGGACGGCGGGTCGCGGTCCTCGGCGACATGCTCGAGCTTGGGACGCTCTCCGCCGACGCGCACGAGGAGGCGGGGCGCCAAGCCGCGACGAAGGCCGACGTGCTCGTCGGGATCGGAGACCTCGCGCGGACCATCGTGAGCGCGGCCCGGACATCGGGGATGCGCGAGACGTACACCGTCGCGGACGCCGCGGAAGCCCTGATGCTGCTGCGCCGCATCCTGCGGCGAGGCGACACGGTCCTCGTCAAGGGTTCGCACTCGCTCGCGCTCGATCGCCTTGCCGACGCGCTCGCGCGTCCGAGCGCGCGGATCGCCTGATGCCCACCTCGATCCTCGCCCTGGGCGTGATGCTCTCGGCCTTCCTGGTCGGCCTCGTGATCGGCGGCCCGTATATCCAGCTGCTGCGCCGGCTCCGGGTGGGGCAGAACATCCGCCGCGAAGGACCAAGCCGGGACTTCGCGAAGCAGGGGATCCCCACGATGGGTGGGCTCCTCTTCATCGGCGTCGTGGCGTTCCTCTGGGTCTTCGTGCTCTTCCTCCTTCCGGAGAGCGAGCGCGAGGTCTACGTTCCGCAGACCATCGTCCCCATCGGCGCCCTCGTCGCCGTAGGCGCGCTCGGCGCGATCGATGACTGGGTGAACGTCACGTATGGGTTCGGCATCCGCGGGCGCCACAAGCTCGTCTGGCAGACGATCGTCGGTCTGGCGGCCGCGGTCTACATCCAGCGCCACTTCGGTGTGGACGAGGTGTTCATACCGCTCGTCGGTGGTTGGGTGATCGGCGGTGTGATCTTCGTCCTGGTCGCGCTCATCGCGATCGTGGCGACTTCGAACGGGGTCAACCTCACCGATGGAATGGACGGCCTCGCCGGCGGCACCAGCGTGTTCGCGTTCCTCTCGTTCGCTTTCATCGCCGCCGCCCGTCACTACGACTGGCTCGTCGTGTTCTGTGCCGCGATGGTCGGCGCGCTCCTCGCGTTCCTCTGGTTCAACGTGCATCCGGCCGAGTTCATCATGGGCGACACCGGCGCGCTCGCGATCGGCGCAACGCTCGCCGCATGCGCGCTGACCACGGGCTTCGTGCTCCTCCTGCCGGTCGCGGGGATCATCTTCGTCGCGGAGACCATCTCCGTGATCCTGCAGGTCGGCTCGTTCAAGATGCGCGGCAAACGCATCTTCCGGATGTCGCCGCTCCACAACCACTTCGAGCTCATCGGCTGGCCCGAGGAGAAGGTGACCATCCGTTTCTGGCTGATCGGGGCGCTCGCGGGGATCGTCGCGGCGATCCTCGCGTTCGCGACGCCGATCGAATGACGGTCAGACCCCCCGCCTGGGTCGAACGCGACGGGATGCTGTTCTCGCCGCTGCTCGAGTCGGTTGGCGTGGTCGCCGGGTTCACGACGCGGGCGCAGGGCAGCATGGCCGGGTCGGTCTATCCGCTCGACGAGCAGGCGCGAAACCGCGAAAGGCTCGCGCAGCATCTCGGCTTCAGCGAGATAGCGCGGGTCAAGCAGGTCCACCGCAACACGGTCGCGCATATCAGCCATGCGGTCGATCCGTGGCCGGTCGCCGACGCTCTCTGGACGGAACGCCCCGGGCTGCTGCTCGGCATCGCGGCGGCCGACTGCGTCCCGATCCTCGTCGCGGACCGGCGATCGGCGCGTATCGGTGCGGCTCACGCCGGTTGGCAGGGAACGCTTGCCGAGGTCGCCGTCGCTCTCGTGCGCGCGCTCCTGGCGGACGGCGCCGATCCATCCTCGCTCGTGGGTTCTCTCGGACCGTCGATCGGCCCCTGCTGCTACGACATCGATGGCGACCGAGCGCGCTTGCTCGCGTCGCAGAGCACGCATCTGGACGAGCGCGAAGGTCGCGTGTTCTTCGATCTCTGGTCCGCGAATGCGGCACAGCTCGCGCGGTGCGGCGTGCAGGACATCGAGATCGCGGGCATCTGCACGAAGAGCGGCGGCCAGGATCTCTGGTCATACCGCGCGCGCGACGAGCAGGGCCGCTACGGCACGCAGCTCGGCTTCATCGGTAGCAGGGGCAGGCGCCCAGATTGACTCTGCTCTTCGATCCCGAGGTACGCGCGGACGAATTCGCGGGAAGCCGCGTGACGATCATCGGACTCGGCAAGGGCCGGACGACCGCGGGTCTGGCGCGCTTCCTCGTACGGAAAGGCGCGCACGTCACGATCGCCGATCCCAAGCCCCGCGAGGAGCTCGCGGAAGGAGTGGCGCGGCTCGGCGATCTTCCCGTCGAGCTCAAGCTCGGCCCGTCGAGTGACGACGAGGCGCTCGCGGATCCCGATTTCGTGTTCGTGATCCCGGGTATCCGGCCCCGCTCGCCGACGATCCTTCGCGCGCTCGAACAGAGCGTCCCGGTGCTGACCGAGATGGCGCTCTTCTTCCGCCTGTGTCCGGCGACGATCGTCGGGATCACCGGCACCAAGGGAAAGACAACGACCACAACGCTGATCGAGCGCGTGCTCGCGCTCGGGCCGCGCCCGGTGCTCGTGGGGGGCAACATCGGACATGCGGTCATCCAGGAGGTCGACCGGCTCACGAGGAACGACATCGTCGTGCTCGAGCTCTCGAGCTTCCAGCTCGAGACCCTCGGGCACAGCCCGCACGTCGCTGTCGTGACGAACGTCTTGGAGGATCACCTCGACCACCACGGCACGCGCGACGCGTACGTCGCGGCGAAGCGGAACATCGTCGCGTGGCAGGGTCCTCGCGACATCGCCGTCTTGAACTTCGACGATCCGACGACGGTCGCGCTTCACACCGGCGCGGCATCCGAGGTGCGCGGTTTCTCGCTGGTCCTCCGGCCGAAGCGAGGCGCCTACCTCGACGATCGCGGTCAGCTCGTCCTCGCGTCGCGCGAGCGTCGCGATGTCCTCTGCGCTGCGAACGAGCTGCGCGTGCCCGGGCGCCACAACGTCGCGAACGCGCTTGCCGCGGCGATCGTCGGCGATGCCTTCGACATCCCGGCCGATCGCATGGGCGTGGTGCTGCGCGAGTTCGAAGGCGTTCCTCGGCGCCTCGAGACGGTCGCGGAGAAGGACGGCGTCCGCTGGGTGAACGATTCGGCCTCGACCACGCCCGCCGCGACGATCGCCGCGCTCGACGCATTCGCCGACCGACCCGCGGTCGTGATCCTCGGCGGCGTCGCGAAGGGCGCCGACTTCGGCCAGCTCGCGCGCGAGGTGACGCTCCGTGCGCGAGCGGCGGTGCTGATCGGGCAGGCCGCGGACGAGATCGGCTCGGCGTTGGACGCGGCGGCGGCGGGCGGCCGACGCATCCCCGTCCGGCAGGCCGGGAGTCTCGCCGACGCGGTCTCGTACGCGCGCGACCTCGCGCGCCCCGGCGACGTCGTGCTGCTCTCGCCGGCCTGCGCCGCGCGCACGGACCTCGTCACCGGCGAGGTCCGCGGCGATCAGTTCTCATCCGCCGACGAGCGGGGCGAGCGTTTCACCGCGCTCGTGCGCGCGTTCGCCGAGCCGGTGGCCTCGTGACAGCGCGATTGCCGCGTACCACCACGTATGACGTCCCGCTGCTCGTCGTCGTCCTCGCGCTGCTCCTGTTGGGACTCGCGATGGTCTACAGCGCGAGCGGCATGACGGCGCTCGACGCCAACGACGATCCGAGCACCTACCTCGCGCAGCAATCGGCGTGGGCCGCGCTGGGCCTCGCGGCGATGCTGATCGCGGCGCGCGTCGAGCATCGCCGCCTGCGCGTCATCGCGGTCCCGCTGCTCGCGCTGTCGGTCGCGCTCCTCGTCGCGGTCCTCGTTCCGGGCGTCGGCGCCCGCGCGGGCGGAGCTGCACGCTGGCTGCGGTTCGGGCCGCTCGTCGGCGTCCAACCAGCGGAGCTCGCGAAGCTCGCGGTCATCCTCTATCTCGGCACCTGGCTCGGTACGCATCGTGCCGAGATCGGCAGCTGGCGGGTGACCGTGCCCTTCCTTGCGGTGACCGCCACCGTCAGCGGGCTCGTGTTCGTCGAGCCCGATCTCGGCACGGCGCTCGTCGTCGTGGCGGTCGCGCTCGCGATGTACTTCGTCGCGGGCGCGCGGCTGCGCGAGTTCGCGGCACTCGGCGCGCTCGCGGTCGTCCTCGCGCTTGCCGCCGCGGTCGTACAGCCATATCGGTACCAGCGCCTGCTCGCTTTCGTCGATCCCTGGTCGGATCCACGCGGAGCTGGATTCCAGACCATCCAGGCGCTGTATGGCCTCGCCCTCGGTGGTCCGTTCGGCGAGGGGCTCGGGGCCGGCCGGGAGAAATTCGGCTTCCTTCCCGCGCCCTACACCGATTCGATCTTCGCCGTGCTCGGCGACGAGCTCGGCCTGCTCGGCACCCTCGCGGTCATCCTCGGCTTCCTCGTCCTCGGGCTCCGCGGCGTGCGCATCGCCCTTCGCTGCGAGGATCCGACCGGAGCGATCCTCGCCACGGGCATCACCGTCTGGCTCGTGTTCCAGGCGTGGGTGAACATGGCGGTCGTCGCGAGCCTCGTGCCCATGACCGGCATCACGCTCCCGTTCATCTCGTATGGCGGCTCGTCGCTCTGTGTGGGCCTGATCGCCGTCGGTATTCTCCTCAGCATTGGCCGGGCCCGATCCGCGACGCGCGCGACGGTGCCGCGTCCTTCTGGTCGGCGGAGGGACGGGCGGACACATCAGTCCGCTCCTCGCGGTCGCCGAGTCGATGAGCGCGGCCGATCCGGAGGTCGACTTTCTCTTCCTCGGTGGTCGTCGCGGCCTCGAAGCTGAGCTCGTCTCCGCGGCGGGCATCCCGTTCCACGCGACAGTGATGCCGTCGCTTCGCGATCCCGACTCGCGCATCTCGCTCGTCTCCCGCGCGCTGCTGCTCCCGTTCGCCGCGGTCGACGCCCTCGCGCAGATCGTTCGCTTCGGCCCGTCCGTCTGTTGCACGACCGGCGGTCTGGTGTCGCTGCCCATCGTGATCGCCGCGCGGGTCGCCCGGGTGCCCGTATACATCTGGGAAGGCAATGCCGTCCCCGGTCGGGTAAATCGGCTGCTCGCGGGGTGGTCACAACGCATCGGGACGACGTTCGACGCGTCGTTGCGCGCGTTGCCGCGCGCGCGGACCACGGTGTCCGGCAATCCGATCCGCGGGTCGCTGCTCCGCTGGGACCGCGCGAGCGGGCGCTCCAAGCTCGGCATCGGCGAGGGAGAGACCGTCGTGTTCGTGACCGGAGGCAGTCAGGGCTCCGCGGCGATCAACGGTGCGGTGTCCGGTGCGCTCACGCGCCTCCTGCGGCGGGCCACCGTCATTCACCACGCGGGCACCGCGCACGAGCGGCAGGCCGAGGCCAAGCGCGACGCGCTCCCCGAGGAGCTGCGTCCGCGGTACCGCGTCTACGGATTCCTGCGAGAAGAGATGGGCGCCGCCCTCGCTTCCGCGGACCTCGTCATCGGTCGCGCGAGCTCGTCGTCGATCGCCGAGCCACTCGCGTTCGGAGTCCCCCTCGTGCTGGTGCCATTCGCCGCGGCCGCGGACGCCCATCAGACCGCGAACGCGCGCGACGCGGTCGACAAGGGCGCGGCTGTGCTGCTGCCCGAAAGCCAGCTCGATCCCGATCGCTTGGTCGCCGTGATCACCGGACTCCTCGACGACCGTCCGCGCCTCGAGCGCATGTCCGCGGCTGCGCGGAAGGCGGGCCGCCCCGACGCCGCTCGGTCGATCGCGGAGGAGCTTCGTGCGCTCGGCGGCTGTTCGCCGTGACCCGCTTCCACATCGTCGGCGTCGGCGGCATGGGCATGTCGGCGGTGGCGCGGCTGCTGCTCGCGCGCGGCGACACGGTCTCGGGCTCGGACCGCGGAACGTGGCCGCTCGCGGAGTCGCTCGCCGAGGCCGGGGCACGCGTCTTCCGCTCGTTCGACGCGCGGAACGTCGCCGGTGCGGACGTCGTCATCCGCTCGAGCGCGTACGGCGACACGAACGTCGAGGTGGCCGCCGCGCGCGCGACGGGTCTCGCCGTCTGGAAGCGCGAGGACGCTTGGAGCGAGCTCGCCACCGGTAAGCGCGTGGTCGCGGTCGCCGGGACCCACGGCAAGAGCACGACCACGGCGCTTGTCTGGACGGCGCTTCGGGCCGGCGGCCTCGATCCGTCGCTCATCTGCGGTGCCGTGCTGCGAGACGTCGGTACGAACGCGTACGCGGGTTCGGGGGACGTGCTCGTCATCGAGGCGGACGAGTACGACCGCGCGTTCCTCGCGCTCGATCCCGAGGTCGCCCTTGTCCTGAATGTGGAACACGATCACGTCGACGTCTTCCCGACCCGCGCGGACGTCGAGACCGCGTTCGCGAACTTCGCTGCCCGCGTGGTGCCGGGAGGGACGCTCGCGGCCTGCGCGGACGATGCCGGCGCGGCGCGTCTCGCGCTCACCGCGCGCCGCGGGCTGCCGGGCCGCTCGGTCGCGACGTACGGGCTGGCGCAGGACGCGACGTACCGAGTGGTCGAGGTCGTGCAGAGCCCGCATGGCGTGTCGTTCGACCTCTCGGGCCCGTTCGGACCGCCGGTCACCATCGCGCTGAGGCTCTTTGGCGTGCACAACGCGCGGAACGCCGCCGGCGCTCTTGCCGCCGCGGACGCATGCGGCGTCCCGGCGACCGCGGCAGCGAAGGCGTTCGCGTCGTTCACGGGCACCGGCCGGCGGCTCGAAGAGCTCGGCGAGGCCGCGGGCGTGACCATCATCGATGACTACGCGCATCACCCGACCGAGATCCGCGCGTCTATCGACGCCGTGCGCTCGCGCGCGACAGGCCGCGTCGTCGTGGTGTTCCAACCGCATACGCCGAGCCGGCTGCGCGCGTTCTTCGACGACTTCGCCGAAGCGCTCCGCGGCGCGGACGAACGTGTCGTCGCCGAGACGTTCGCCTCCGCGCGCGAGAGCGCGGACGAGCGCGCCGGAGCGCGCGCGCTCGCGGCGCGGGCGGGCGGCTCGTATGCCGAGACCGCGGAGGCCGCGGCGCGTCTGCTCGCCGAGCGCGTCCGGCCCGGTGACCTCGTGCTCATCCTCGGGGCGGGGGACATACGTCCGGCCGGCGAGCGACTGCTCGAGCTGCTGCGCGCGCGGGCGGCGGTATGACCGTCGCGACGTTCGGGCTGCGCGGTCAGCTTCTCGCGCCGCACACTTCGCTGCGGATCGGCGGACCCGCGGACTTCTTCGTTCGTGTCGCGAGCGAGAAGGACCTCGCCGGAGCGATCACCGTCGCGCGCGAACACGAGCTGCCGGTGTTCGTACTCGGCGGCGGCACGAATCTCCTCGTTGCGGATCGCGGGATCCGCGGTGTCGTCCTGCAGAACGCATGGCGCGATGCATCCGTCGACGGCGAGATCGTCGAGGCGTCCTCCGGGACCGAGCTCGCCCACGTTGCCGCGCGCGCAGCTCGCGCCGGCGTCGAGGGTCTCGAGTGGATGGCGACCGTCCCGGGGACCGTCGGTGGCGCCGTGCACGGCAACGCCGGCGCGTTCGGCGGCGAGACCGCCGACGCCCTGGTCGACGCCGAGCTCATGGACCTGAACGGCCACCGGTGGCGCAGCCGCGCCGACGAGCTTGGCTACGCCTATCGGACGAGCGCGCTGCAGGGCACGCCGGTGATCTGCGTCCGGGCGCGATTTCGCGGCCGCATCGGCGATCGGGCGAACGCCGTGCGCCGCATCAAGGAGATGGCCAACGAGCGTATGGCGAAGCAGCCGCTGACGCTGCCCAACACCGGTTCGATTTTCCGCAATCCGCCGGGGGACCATGCCGGCCGGCTCGTCGAGGCCGCCGGCCTGAAGCGTCGCACCGTGGGCGGCGCGATGGTGAGCGAGCGCCACGCGAACTTCATCGTCAATACCGGCACCGCGACCGCCGCCGACGTCAGAGCGCTCATGGAGATCTGCCAGCGCGAGGTGCAGGAGCGCTTCGGCGTGTCTCTCGTGCCAGAAGTCGAGCTGGTGGGCGAGTGGTGAGCGAATTGGGGGGCTCCGCCCCCCAGCCCCCGAGCCGCATCCGCGTGGGAGTCCTCACCGGCGGCGCGTCGGCCGAGCGCGACATCTCACTCGCGGCCGGGGCGCAGATCGCGGCAAGCCTCCCCTCCGACCGCTACGAGGTCGTGCTCCTGGATCCGCTCGCGTTCATGCTGCACAACCCGTCGATCACCGCGGAGCAGCGCGAGCAGGCGCGCCGGCTCGCGGCGGGCGGCGCGGTCCTGGAACCGGCGCACCAGCTCCCGCGGGGCCTCGAGTCGCAGATCGAGAGCGCGTCGCGCGCGCTCGTTCCCGCGACGAGGGTGATCGCCAACGAGGGCGAGCCGATCGACGTCGTCCTGCTCGCGCTCTTCGGGACCTGGGGCGAGGACGGCCGTATCCAGGGGCTGCTCGACACGCTCGGCGTGCCGTACACGGGGTCCGGCGTCCTCGCGTCCGCTCTCGCCATGGACAAAGAGATGGCCAAGCGGATCCTTGCCGTCGCGGGACTCGATGTGCCGCGCGGCGTGGTCCTTCGAGGCACCGGTCGTGACGACCTCGCAAGCGCGCGATCGGTCGGCCTGCCCACATTCGTGAAGCCCGTGGCGAACGGCTCGAGCGTCGGCGCCTCGATCGTCGAGCACGAGGGCGAGCTCGGGCCGGCGATCGAGCTGGCGTTCCGCTACGAACCGCCGGGTCCGAACGCGCGGGTGCTGGTCGAGGAGCGCCTCGTGGGGCGCGAGCTCACCGTCGCGGTCATCGGGAACGACGAGCTGCAGCCTCTCCCGGTGATCGAGATCAAAACCAAGCGCGCCTTCTTCGATTACAGCGCGAAGTACGACGCCGGCGAGAGCGAAGAGATCTGCCCCGCGGAGATCCCAGATCAGGCGGCGAAGCGCGCGCAGGAGATCGCGAAGCGCGCGCATCTCGCCCTAGGGTGCCGCGGGATGTCGCGCACCGACCTCATTTGGTCGGGCGATCGGCTCGCCGTCCTCGAAGTGAACACGACGCCCGGGATGACCGCGAACAGTCTCCTTCCCAAAGCGGCGCGCGCGGCAGGGATCGAGTTCGGCGATCTTCTCGCGCGCCTCGTCGACTGGGCACTCGAGGACGCGCGCCGGCGCGCACGCTGAGCTCTCGATCCCGCTCGCGTGCGCGTCGTCGTCCGCGCTTTCCGAGGGTTGGCGACCCGGCACGAGTCCTCTCCGGCGTGCTCTTCGGCGCTTGCGGCGCGGCGCTCGCGATCTGCGTCTGGGGGCCGTACTTTCGGATCACCGATGTATCGGTGAGCGGCACGCATCACATCACGGTCGATGCGGTCACCAGCACGAGCGCGCTCGGCGGAGCGCCGACCTTCCTCGCAAGCGGCGCGCGCGCGCGGGACCGATTGATGGGGCTGGCGGCGGTCCGCGAAGCGCGGGTCGAGGTCGCGCTGCCCGACCGCGCGACGATCGCGGTCACCGAACGCGTCGCGATCGGGAGATGGGTCGCGGCCGGGCTCGAGTGGTTCGTCGATGACGACGGCGTGCTGTTCCCCTCGCTCGATCCGCGCGCCGCTCCCGACCTGCGCGTCACCGACGAACGCGGCGCGCGGCAAGCCGGCGATCGACTCGATCCCGCGCTCGTCGGGGCGGCGATGAAGCTCGCGCACCTAGGGACCTCGGACCTGCGCGCCGACGCGACGGCCCCGCGCGTAACGCTGACGAAGGGAGCGGATGGGCTGGTGATTCGGGTGTCCGCGGGCTGGGAGATCCGCTTCGGTGGCGCTGAGCGCATCGATGAGAAGATCGCGCTCGCGAAACGTTTTCTGCGGGAGAACCCGCAGCGAAAGCTAGACTACCTCGACGTGCGCACGCCGGACTCCATCGTCGTAAGTCCGCGCTCATAGGTGCTTCTCCCGCTCCTCGGCCTCGCCGCCGGGGTGCTGCTTGGGCTCGCGCTTCGCTTCAACCTCCCGATCGAATGGGCCCGCTACACGGCGGTGGGTATCCTCGCCGCACTCGACTCGCTCCTTGGCGCGGGCCGCGCGGAGCTCGAGGGCCACTTCGACACGCGGATCTTTCTCTCGGGGTTCTACACGAACACGCTCCTCGCGGCGGCGCTCACGTTCCTCGGCGATCGGCTGGGCATCGACCTCTATCTCGTGGCGCTCTTTGCCTTTGGGTGGCGCATCTTCCAGAATGTCGCGGTCATTCGTCGCCACTTTCTCTAGTGAATTGGGTGAGGCGGGGAGAGAAAGTGTGAGGTTCAGGCGTGCCTGAGCAGACGGTCCTCGTCGCGATCGACATCGGAACCACAAAGGTCTGCGTGCTCATCGGCGAGACCGAATCACGCGGTGGCGTCGACGTCATCGGCATCGGTCAGGCGGCGTCCGACGGCCTTCGCAAAGGCGTGGTCATCGACATCGATCGGACGGTGCAGTCGGTGGCGAGCGCGGTCGACGCGGCGGAGCGGCTCTCGGGACTGAAGGTCCGGTCCGCCTTCGTCGGGATCAGCGGCAGCCACGTGAGCTCGCAGAACTCGCGCGGCATGATCGCCGTCTCCGGCTCGCGCCACGACGTCGACCGCGACGACACGGTGCGCGCGATCGAGGCCGCCCGCGCGGTCTCGATCCCGAATACGCGCGAGATCCTCCACGTGATCCCGCGCGGTTACGTCGTCGACGGTCAGGAAGGTGTCCGCGATCCGATCGGGATGACCGCCGTGCGCCTCGAGGTCGAAACGCACATCGTCACCGCGTCTTCGACGAGCGTGCAGAACCTCACGAAGTGCGTGCAGCGGGCCGGCGTCGAGATCGACGAGCTCGTGCTCGCGCAGCTCGCGACATCCGAGGCGGTCCTCGGCGTCGAGGATCGCGAGCTCGGCGTCGTGCTCGCCGACATCGGCGGCGACACCACCGACGTCGCCATCTTTCAGGACGGGTCGATCTCGCACTGCGCGACGATCCCGATGGGCGGTCGCAGCGTCACGGCGGATCTCGGCATCCTTCTTCGCGTGACGCCGGACGTCGCTGAGAGCGTCAAGTTCAAGTACGGGTCGGCGGTGCCGCTCGACGTGGATCCGGACGAGGTCCTCCAGGTCACGTCCATCGGCGAGGACACCTCCCATGGCGTGACCCGCCGTCATATCGCCGAGATCGTCGAGTCCCGGGTTGCGGAGATCCTCAAGTTCATCGCCGCCGAGATCGAGGCCGCCGGCGCCACCAATCGGCTCCAGGCCGGACTCGTCCTGACCGGCGGCGGCGGGCAGCTCATGGGCATGCCGCGGGCGGCCCGGGACCAGCTTGGCATGAGCGCGCGGGTGGTCCCGCCGAGCGGCCTCGGTGGCCTCACCGACCAGATCTCAGCGCCGCCTTATGCGGCCGCGAGCGGCCTCCTCCTTTGGGGCGCGCGGAACTGGTCGACCGACGAGGAGCGCGCGAGCGCGCGTTCACTCGACGGCGTGACCAGCCGTCTGGGGAAGATCTTCAAAGGCCTCATGCCTTAGTCGCTCGAGGCGGGAGCGCAGAGCGGTGGGGAAGGTCAGCGGGACGCGAAGCGAGATGCGGGCGGGGAAGGCGAGCGGGTGTCTCGCGGCGCAGCGGGACTCGCCGTCCAAGTCGCGAGCGGTCCGCCGACGTGCGCAGGCGAAGGGACCCGCGAGCACGCGAGCACCCCGAGCCTCAACCCGCCCGCGGGCTCGCACTCGTCTTTCCCGCCCCCGGCTCAACCCGCCCGCGCGTTCTCGCCGATGCTCATCACAGTTCGTGCTCGCCAAACGTTGAGTGAGCGGTCTATAGTCAGCGCGCGAACTGAATACTCCATGAGCGCACCGCTAGGGGAGGGGCAGCGGCATGGAAGTCATGGAGGCTTTGACCCATGCCCCTCCGAAGCGATATCGAGAATTTCGCGCTCATAAAGGTCGTCGGCATCGGCGGCGGCGGATCGAATGCGGTGAACCGGATGATCCGCGCCGAGCTCATGGGAGTCGAGTTCATCGCAGTGAACACCGACGCCCAGGCGCTCCTCCTCTCGGACGCGCCGCACAAGATCCGCATCGGCGACAAGGTCACCAAAGGCCTCGGCTCGGGCGCCGATCCGACGATCGGCCGCAAGTCCGCCGAGGACGACAGCGAGAAGCTCTACGAGGCGCTCAAAGAAGCCGACATGGTATTTGTGACCGCCGGCATGGGTGGCGGTACGGGCACCGGGGCCGCCCCGATCATCGCCGAGATCGCCAAGGATGTCGGCGCGCTGACCGTCGCCGTCGTCACCAA